>WLWF01000762.1_pt1 | contig 30042 bp, 26 predicted proteins | sample 6718331 | NCBI WGS metagenome assembly WLWF01 (sample SAMN12718692, study PRJNA515312) | sponge metagenome | isolation source: marine sponge | host: Mycale hentscheli | place: New Zealand: South Island, Marlborough, Capsize Point | collected 2003-05-01
CTGTTGCTGCTACTACTGAAATAACCATCACTGTTACCCTCAACACTGGTTACCAAGATTTCTTCGGTGGAACTCCAACCTTCGAGGATACGCGCATCGTAGGATTGAAGTCATGGTTTGGGAGTATTATCCACTCTCTTACCCTAGACTACGCAGGAACAACCATCTTACAGCAGACACCTTGGCAAAGCATGTGGACACAGTTCGGTCTCCTTACTACATTAGGACAGTCTGATCTAGACATGAACGCCTCTACCATTGGTTTTTACCCTGACACAGCAAACGGATTCCAGTTTTCTTCTGGATCCTCCGATGGCGGTCAAGGAGCACTATGGAACGTACCAGGTGGCCTTGTAGGTGCGCAGGCATCTTCTTCTCAAGGTCTGACCGGTTGCGGTAACTTAGGGTGGGCAATGAGACAGCTAAATACTCTTACCGACGCAGCTTCTCTTGCTGGTGGAGGTTCCACTACTTTCAGTGTTTTACAAACTGCAACACAGATGGGAAGCTTGTACAGAAGCATGGTTTCGAGCTTAGTCAACAATAACGGTAACACTGGTATTGTTTATCAAATTCAGGCTCAAATTTACCTCAGACACATTCACTCTTTCTTCTCCCAAGTTCCACTCTTGAAAGGTGTATTCTTCCGCCTTACTTTGAACATCAATCAGCCATACGTGTGCATCACCAGAGGTACTTCAGCAGGTACCAACGCATTGGCCGTTAAGTCCATTGTAAGTCCTCTAGGTGGTGTCGTTCCTATCCTTATTGCAGGACTAAACGAACCCGATGTCAACTTAGTACTCCCTTCATCGGGAGAGGAAGTAGCCATCCGTTCACCTGCTGCATTGACAGCAACAGGAAACCCAGCCCCTACTGATCTCTGCGTAGCTCTTAACGTAGGAAACACTATCCTCAACCAGACACAGCTTAACTTGCTTGGATCAAGTACACAGACTCAACTAAACCAGAGCTGCTTTTTGTATGTTCCCTCATACACATTCAACCCCTCTTTCGAGGAAAGCTACTTAAGTCGACCAACCAAGTCCATTGTTTACTCCGACATTTACCAATTCACCACCTCCTCAGTAAAATCAGGATCCCAATTTAATTTCCTTTTGACGAACGGTATCAGCAACATAAAATCGGTGCTAATTCTCCCCTTCTTCCCAAATATTCTTACTAAAGATGAGTTGGGAGCAACTGAGACTGTTGGTTATCCAGTATACCAATCACCATTCGACTGTGCTGGTTGCGGTCCTACTTCACCTCTTACATCTATTCAAAACTTCAACGTAGTTGTTGCTGGTCAAAACATGATCTACAACACGCAACAATACAACTTCGAACAATTCTTGAACCAACTTGTTGGTGTAAACAGCATCAACGCAAACCTCACAGACGGATTGACCAGTGGTTTGATCGACTTCAAGTCCTTCCAACAGGCATATTCTTACTACTACGTCAACTGTTCTAGGATGCTCCCAATCGACGAGGCGGTCCCCAAATCCGTCAGTATCCAGGGGACAAACATCTCCCAGTCGTCGGTACAATATTTGTGCTTTATCGAATATGGGGTCCAAGTGTCAGTAGATGTCTTGACAGGCGCAAGGGTATAAATTCTCTTAGACAAAATCAATATAAAGAAAAAATAAACAAACCAATTGGCTCCGGCCGTTTTCTCTTAATCTTTTAATTACTAAAAAAAATAATAATTAAAAATGAGCATAATGAACGTTCCTCATCTCAGGTGCGTCCATCGCACTGGGGAACTGCCCGCAGACTCTGCACAACGACTCGCACTGAATGCCGATACAGTCATTACAGTAAGAGGCAGGACAGGTAGGACAGTAAGACATAAACTCAGCGGAGAATCTATGGCAATTGGCACATATGTGTCTGGGACAGACAGAAAGTTTGCAGACTTCCCTCTTGCTTGCTTCCTGACCGTCCACGAACGGACAAAGAAGAGAGCCACTCGATATAATATCCTTCTCCATAAAGTTGATATAGGACTGCTTAGTCTCTTCGTCAACCTTTACGCAGTGGAAGTAATTCCAGCAGGCCCGGTGCATTACCTTCGGACATCCTGCTACTCCACAAACCTTCGGGATACAATCAGTATTATCGAAGAGTTCCTTGCATCCAAAACATCTCTTCTCCAAAGTAGGACTGCGGTTACAGTCAGGCCGCGCATACGTGTTCCAGTAGTTGTACCATTTGTTGTACTTGTACTTCTCTTCGTTGTGGAAGCCATTCCCAAAGTGCTGGCCAGTCAAAAAGTCGTAACAGAGCTCATTTCTCTCTCTCCAGTAAGGCGGTCTTGTTTTCTTAAGTTCCTCTTCTCTCTCAGCTTCCTTCCTTTTCTCTTCGTCTTCTCTTTGCTTTGCTTCCTTTCTCTCTCTTCTTTTCTGCGCGTCCACGAGTTTTTCCAAGTCAGACTTCTCTCTCCTTTTAGGCTTCATCTCCTCCACTAATTCTCTTATCCTTACTTCTTTGTCATTTCTCTCTTCCCTGACGAAAGAAGGTCTTCTAGGACCCCGAATTGTTCTAGTAGATCGACGCTCCATGTTGGGTTTGATTGTGACAAAGTCTCTTTTTCAGCGAAGCGGACTTTTTTTTTTCTCCGCTGATTTCACAGTCTCTTCATTATCGAACCCCATGCAGACCACGACAGATTTTGCAGCCGTTTCGCACAAAATGGAATCAATTAAGGATCTCGTTACTCAGGGCCCTGTCTCTGTTGCTAAGAAGTACTACCTAACGGAAGAAGAAGCTTCTCATGCACTGGTTGTCATGACCTCTCCTCACGCGAGGAAGTCATCATTAAGATTTCCCTGCAGTACGGCAGGGCTGAGAAAACTGTGCAACCTGAGGATAGGAGTATGGGACGCAAACGACTCTACTAGTCAATGTGTGGATGTGCCGATGTTCTACTACGACTGGTACTACAACAAAACAAAAGGATTCGATGGAGTAATTGAGTACGGAAAAATTCTTGGACAGGAAGAATGGAAGAGGTGTGAGTCAACAGGACTATGGTTTAAGACGAAGCCAGAGAAGACTTGTCAGATATCCACCTGCAGGGCATGCGAACCGTTCGAAAGAGTTTTCGAAGGACAGAACAGACTTATTGTCAAGTTTTATTACTGGGATCCTGAGTGCAGAGACTTCCAGTCTTACCTTCGCTTCTTTCAGAGGTTCTATCTATTGTTCGAGAAGGATAGACAGAAGAACCCTGGCCAGCCTTACGACTTCAGGCAAGCGAGACTCATGATGGTAAAGAGACAGGCTACAGGGGACTTTAACTTCCGCTACAATTTCTCAGAAAACTTTATTACAGAGTATATTAGGAATCACCTTAGATTTGCACAGATGGATCAGATGGTTGATTTGCCTTTGGAGATCCAAGTGCAAATCTTCAACACTGTCCTGAACGACACAATACTAATTGCCTCCCAAGACGAAGTAAAAAAGTGGATGGAAGAGTACAAAAACGACCCTTCTAACGACTACTGGACTGTCACGCACGACCAGGAGGACGAAATTGAACTGGCTAAACCACAGGGACTAGAGATTTCCTACTTATCTGATCCGGAAAAGATCCCTTTCTTCGTTGCACAGAAGCTGCACAGAGACATTCCTACTGGCTGCAGAGTATCGTCTTTCAGAATGAGAGAGTACCACAAAAAGCACCAGGACATGTTCCACGAGAAGTACAAGGAATCTTAAGGAGCAAAGTTGTTGTTAAACCTATTTTCTTCTCCTTTTTCTGTTTCTTTGGAAGGAATTGTTTTTACTAAGTCTTTAGGTAGTGGTACACTTTTTGGGTTGTCTTTACTTAAGAAAAAATGCTTTAAGATCCACTCATTTTTTTGGTAGTCAAGAGAGTCATTGAGGTCATCAAAAGGTAGTAAAAATATCTCTGTGTCAGTCTTAAGGTTGTTAGTCATAAAACGTTTGTCGTTAATAAAGTGAGCGTACGCTAGCTGCCAAAAACCGCACGCGTTGTTTACTATAGACTGTACGTCCTTTTTGGGATACCACGGCTTTACCCCAAAGTTCTCCTTTATCAGTTTAGTTACTATTTGCGGTGGTCCTTTACCATAGGAGTCAAAGTAGACAGCTCCGACGTGACCGTTATTCGCTTTTTTAACTTGGAAGCCTGTCCAGTGGGATCCTTCATTTGGACCATCCTCGTCGTCTGCGTCTTCCAAGTTAATCATGTAGTACCTGTTAGGCTTCAGTTTCTTCGGTAACAAGTCTTTGAAACCGCAGAATTCGAGTGGTATTCCCATTCTTGGAGCCATATCTTCTATTTGTGCGTTCGTTAACATTATCTATAAATGATGGTTAGATAATTTTAAATAAAAATGTTCCTAAATAGTTAACCTTCCATTCTTGATGCGAGCGCAGGTGGGAACTGAGTGTGGAAGAAGAAGTTCTCAGACACAGGTTGTGGCATTAAAGCAGGATTTGTCAAGCACATGAGATTACCTCCAGCTCCGACGTTGGTGATTCCAGACAGTTGTCCGTTTGGACCAATGGCTCCTCCTCTTGTTCCTGCGTACAGACCAGCTCCTGCTAAAGTAGAACCGATTTTTATTGCGTTTTCAGGTCCTCCTAATGCGTGCATTGTTCCAGAGAATCCTGATTTGAAGTCCTTCATGAACCCATTTCCTAGTGCTTGAGTAGGCATGGAAGGCATAGCAACGATGTTTGAACGTTCTCTTACACCGCTAGGAATAGCAAAACGGTTGCTATTAAGTTTCATCTTACCACCGCGAGAACCAGCGTACATACCTTTTCCGCGTGGTTTGCGCATAGTCTCGACAAGGTCGATGGCTTGGCGTACACGGCTTTCTCCTCTCTTTCGAGGTCTGTTTTCTCCGATGTCCTCAATAAGGTCGATTGCTCTACGTTTCACAGATCCGCCGTGAGTCGCTCCTGCGAATATACCTTCTCCGCCCATAACACCCTGAAGAGTGTCCATTGCTATTTGTTGAATATGTGGGTTGCTCGCAATAGTGCCAATATGGTGCGTGATGTCTTTCATCTTTAGCTTGCCTCCAGCAATAAGGCCTGCTCCCATAGCATCCTTTGCCATGTCTAAAGCTATGTTTTGCACAGTAGGGTTTTTTGCGATGCTACTAATCGCGTGAGTAATGCTTTTCATTTTTAGTTTTCCTCCCTTTACTTTCTTAGCTGCCTCTGAGGCAATCTTCTTTGCAATGGCTTGGACTTGTGTTGCTCTAACTGCACCTCCTCTTGCAGCAGGACCAGCGGAGATGCCGGAACCAATTTTCCGCGGGTCAATTTTGCCTCCTTCCATGTTCTTGGTGTAGTCGCTAATAATTGGCGTGCCTAATTGGTTGGTAGTGTGTATGAAGGAATGGCCCATGTCCTTAAGGAATCCTTCCCCACAGGCTCGAACAGCCTTTCCTTGGGCTAAGTTCTTCACGTCCTTTATTGGGTTGCCCTTAAATCCCTTCAACTTTCCTCCTGTGTGGCCACGAAGCTTCTTCGGAAGCCTTTTCGGGCCAGCACTGAAACTGTTCGATGTTCCAAGTGATCCGTCTGGTTTTATCCACGTTGCTCCTCCTCTCGCCGCCGGCCCTGCCGAAATGCCTGCTCCTGCCATCATTTCTGCTGCGCCTACTATTCCGTCAACTCCACCCATAGCGTTAAATCCCTGGCTGAAGCCCTTCTTAAAGTCTTTGAATCCTCCCATTTTGAGTTTTCCACCAGCCATTATGCCTGACCCTTCTGATCTGTTTCTGTGGAGCTCCTCAGTGCCCAACCTGATAACGGCCTTTCCACCTCTCTTTCCGGCCTTCATTAACTTCTTGATGTTATCTTCGGAAAGGAATGCTGGAACGCCTGACCCTTTCGCAGCAAGGGCAGCACGAACTGAGTGTCCATTTCTAAGTTTGGACATAACTGCTTTAGACATATCAGCTAAATGTACCGGATGCATCTTATTATACACTCCAAATAGAAAATAATCTGGCACATACGCAATCTTTTTATCTATCGTGTTTATATAATATGAAGTTTACTCAATTTGTTCAGCAATATTTAGCAAACAACAAAAACTCTGGATTAACTTACAGAGAAGCTATGAAGGACGACGGCGTGAGATGTGCCTACAAACAGTTCGAAGCAGACATGTGCAAGAAAGGAATAGTTAGGAAACCGGAGAAAAGACCGGAACCTAAAAAGAGGTATAATAAGGATTCAGGATGTGGCGATAACGTTATTAACCAATATATAAACAACAGTAAAGAAAACGTCCCGCCTAAGTGGTCTCCTGCTCCTACTGGTCCACCACCTCAATCTCCTTCCCAGAAGCCTGGTTTTCCTCCTCCTCCTCCAACTGCTCCTAAAGGTTCCTACCAGCACGACCCATTTCAGCAAATGGCACAGAACCCATACTGGCAGAGGAATCCAGCTCTCTTGGCGCAGGCGAGGAGACAGTACGAGGAGGCCATGTCGCAAGCTAGCCAAGTAAGAGATACTGCCGAAAGAGAACAGCCGCCTGCTCCTGAGTTCCTTTTCCCTCCTGAGAGCATAGACGGAGAAATACCTGAGAGCTCTATTACATCTCCACCAATTTCTACTACTACAATTCCTACTGCATCAGAGGATTCGTCGAAATTCTCGGCTCCGTCAGGTTTGAGCGAAACAACTGACGGCTTTGAGTTCAACCAGTCCATCGACCCAGATGAGGAGTCTGCAGGTACACCTGCACCTTTTACGAGAGATACAGAAAAGCCGAAGGTTCCACCAGCCCTTAGGTCGATGGGAGTAAAGGAGGGTCCTCAAAGAACTAAAGTTAAAGTGGAGGACGTACCGGAGCAGGAACTACTAGAAATAATAGACGAAGAACTGATGAACAGTCAGGCAGCTGTATCGAGAGAGAGAGTGATGCAAGAACTGATGAAAGCGAAGGAGGACAGTAGGTCTGGTTTAGTCCCAGTTCAGACGCAACTGCAGCCGGGCGGAGTACGGTTCACTGACGAAGAAGAAGCGACAAAGCTAATTGGAAGCATTTTTGACATAGTTATGGACGAGGCGTTAGAAGACGGAGGAAAATGGACAGCCATGCTGGGATCTGTTCCTGCTGCACTTAAATCTGTAGCGAGAGAGAAAAGAAGGGCAGAAGGCAAAGATAAGAAGACGAGAAGAAACGAACTTCTCGACGGTATGATGCAGACAGTGGAAAAGTACGGACCTGTAATGAAGGCGTTAATGGAGAGGGTTGCTGAAGACGCTAGGCAGGCTAGAGAAAGGGAAGCAGAAAGAAAGGTACGTAGACTTGAGAAAAAAAAGACATCAAAGGACAGAAGAGAAGATAGTGACGAGGTAAGAAAAAGGCCAAACTTCGGAACGAGGGAGTACAGGCAACAGATGAGACAGCTAATAAGGGACGGTATAAACAGACACACTGAAGATATACCGAGTAGAGGAGTTAGGCCAATATCGGAGACTATGCAGTACAGACCGGACGTTCCGTTCGCATACAGATATACACCGCAAAGAGGTGTTATACCTGAGGACATAACAAGAAGCCTAACGTCAGGAGTGAGGAGAGATAGGGCAAGACTAGGTCTGAACGAAAGAAATGACATGGAAGATATGGAAATAGAAGGATTAGGTCTGGGCAGAAAAGGGAAATTGAAAGAATTGATTTCTGCTTTAATAGATGTAATATAATCTTTTTTCTATATATACAATGAGAGTACTGAGTTTAGCAAAGAAGCCCGGTACTGCCTATGCAAGAAGGGTGAATTTTGTAAGTGGTGGAGCCCTATCAGATGACCATCCAGCAAGAAAGGCGGGCTTAACTGAAGACGGAATAATGGGCTATCCTCTTGATGAGTTAGAGGACGAAGAAGTAACCATGGACCCGACTAGAACACAGGTCTACCGGGAGGAGGATATGCACAACTGGCTGAACGTACAACACGACCAGGGTTTCAGGGTAGGTCATCCTGATACAGAAAGGAGACCTACGTGGCCAACAAGGAGAGAAATGACCTTAGACGACTACAGGAGATTAAATGGACCTGAACCTGCAGAGTTCGGTGCAGGTATAATTGACGTATTGAGGAACAACGGGGTACCTGAGGAGGACTGGGAAACCTGGGTGGGTACATTTATGCCGAGGTTCCAAATTGAGACAGCTGACGAACTAGAAGAATTCCTCCAGCGACCCATGATTCGACTGTCACATGGTTTACAAAGTAGGGAGCCACCACGGACGGCGGGAGATATTCTAGCGAATGATTATGGGGTCAATGTAGAAAGATCAGCCTCGCCTTCGCTGGCAAGTGTGGCCACTCAAGATACTAGGGAGGCAACGCGAGAACAAGTTTATGACATGTTAGAGTACTACACGAACCGAATGGACAACGCAGCAATAACCGGAGACAGAATGGAACTTGACCACGCGTACATGCAGGCTGACTCTACTCTGGAGGAAGATCTGGCGCACATAGCGGAAGACCATCATAGAGAGTACTTGAGAAGATTCTACGAGGATGCAGTCGCCCGTTTACCCAGGAGGTCAGGGAGAATAAGAGGAAGACAGGAAGAAGACGAAGATTTCGACCCAAACAGAACAAGACAAAGGTTCAGTTAACCTGTTGTAACCATATATTAACCATAAAAGTGCATATTTATAGTTAATTATTAAGGTATATGGTTAATAAAATCGATTTTATTAAGGTATTACTGCCTATTTAGCTTAATTATCTGCTTTTTAAGGGTAAATATATGGTTAAAACTTAATCTACTACGAGCAGGGACTTATAGTATGGTATGAATTGAAGGCAACCCTGATTCTGTCCTTCCTGAGCATCTATTGTTGCACCTGGCGGAATGTTAAGTTTGAGATAGAACATGTTGAGAGGACTATTGAAGTTCACCTCAAGCCAGTCTAGCTTGTTGAACTGTCTTTGTATATTGAAGCCGGCACCTATAAGTACATTCGCCTCTACTACCACAAAGGATCCAAGGGGGTTACCGTATATGAGGTCAACAGTTGCTCCTCCTGTTGCTATCCATCCAACCATGATATACAAACTAAATCCAGTAAACCATGAGTTAGGAGGATACTCGGACATTACGTAGTAGTTTAATGTACCTATCCCTATACCTTGATTGCGGAATGGGCATTCAAGAGGAAACATTAGTATAGTCTTTCCATTGTCTGTATCGTCCCATCCAGTCCCACCAAAAGAGTAGGGTAGTGCATAATCTCCACTACCTCCTATAGATTGAAAGCCACACAGTGGTCCAGAGCATTGTCCTCCAACTTCTACTACCTTTGTAGCACCATTTACAATTCCATCTACTGTTACGAACGGATATTCTGCTGTTATGTTGTCTGTACGCACAACACCAATGTTCCTGAAGGTAGCCGGTAAAGCTGTAGGTGGCAATTGTATCTCAGGCATTTCTACGTGACCTGCGACAGAAAGTGGTGTGAACTTTAAGTTTGCTCCGTCTTGTTGCAGGGATGTAGTGCTTGTCGTAATAGCATCCCTGAAAAAAGTGTACGGAAAAGTAGCGTGCGAATCGGGGTCGTTGTGGTTAAACGTCTGCTGCTCGTTAAACGTTGTACCTTCCTGTGTTGCTGTGTGGCGAACTTCTATGCAAGACGTTGTAGTCAATCCGTCGTTAAACCGTCCTATGGACACTTCGTCTGTTGTTCCACTTATTCGTAATGGGTCAGTAAGAACAGTGGTCCCTCCAAACCTCATTAAGCTTGCAGCGTTCATTTCTATTTGCGATCCTACTCCGGCAAGCCTAACTACAAATCCATCCGGACCACCTGACGCAGTGTTGTCTACTGTTAAACCTCTAAGGTTATTTATTTCGAACTGGCCACCATCTAGTGTCGATGTCATAGGATTTTGAACAAACCCAGGTGTTGTTACTTGAGCATCTACATATGCCTTCGTTGCAGCATCCTGGGCTGCCACCGGGTCTGGCATATTCTCGATCCTGTTAGTTACTTGTATTCTTCCGTCTTCTTCTATAGTCATACGAGCAGTTATACTACCTGGGTCTTGCTTAGTATAGAATACTAACTTTCCGCCTGCAGCGCCAGATGAAGTGGCATCAATTTCTGCTCGTTCTACAGCGGCAGCTCCGTCGTAAAACTTTATTTTGTTTGTCCCGTTACTGTCTAATTGAATGTTACCGTCTACCTCCAAGTCTTCCTGAGGATTTGCAACATTTATTCCGACTCGTCTATTGTTTGTATCAACGTATAGTGTTCTATTACCGACTGCTCCCACTCCTATAGTTCCCAAAGCTACTGACGGTGATATATTCGCTACTTCCACTTCACCAGCGTTAAGAATATTATCTTGTCCGGGAAATTGAATGAAGTCTTGGATAGATATACCAGCTGGTCCTGAAGCTGCGTTCACTGTCCCCGTTGTCAGTACAGTTATTGTTCCGGAATTTGCGTTTATGTTTCCAGTCGTCATCGTAGCAGAGTTGACGTTCTGTACCACTTCTAAGTTGCCTGACAAAGTCGAGGAGTTCTGCGATATTCTCATTTCAACAAACGTGTTGACAGGCGTAAGAATACGAGTAGGTTCTCTGAACCTCCAATATGAACCATAAGGACCCCCTGTACCTTTGTCGTCCTGGTTCATGTAAACCCTTATTTCCCAAGAGTTCGAATTGGCTACGCATCTCATCCCTATTTGAACACTACTACTTCCTTCGTCGCATATCAGAATGGCTTCGAATACAGGGCTGTCTTCAAACAAGTTTACGAGACAATTCACGTGCCCCCTCTGTCTCACTGCAGTAGCAGTAAATACGGTACTTTGTCTAGCACCTGGGTCTATGCATCTACTGACAATTGTTACTGATGCTTCTGCGTCCGTGTCAGGGTCAAGTTCTCCAACAACGTAGTCGTTTCCTGCTAGTACCGGTCCGAGATTGTAGTACTGCTCAGCTGCGCAGTCGTTTATTTCTGGAAGATTAAAAATGCTGAATCCTCCTGCGTCCAAGTCACTAGTCATGGGATTCTGTACTCCTCCTCCTCCTCCTCCTCCTGTTGTTATACTTACACTTCCTCCTCCATTGTCAGTGAGAGTACCGTTTGTTACGTTTATGTCTGTCACGTTGTTGACAGTTACCGCACCGTCCTGAACCGTAAGTGCTGCTCCACCCCCTCCAGACGCTGAGTTCTGGTATGATCCGTCTCCCCAGATTACCCCGTAAATCAGACTGGCGACACCTTGTGCAACTGGGTAGTCGAGAGAGCCAGAGGAAGAGCTGGAACTGGGGAAATTGTCCCTATTGAAAATATCGAGTTCTTCGTAAGGTTTTGCTTGTGTCGACATTACGTTATAGTATAAGAAAATAAATTAATGTCTAAATTTACGCCGATCGCAACAAATCGCTTGCCTCCTGTTGTGCCTTTAGTTTGGGTGCAACTTCCTTATGGTACCTCTCAGTACATATGGCCATCGCATCGTCTAGACCGCTCGGAAACAAAAAGTTCCTCTCAGGAGTAATTTCCTGTGCCGCCATCTCAACTACAAGGTGAGCAACGTCCTCCAAAAGTACTGTCTCCTCGTGAACTATTCCTTTCCTCAGTGACCTCTCTATTTTGTACTTTCCTACGTCTCCTGTGCTGACTACTCTGACGCTGTTACACATATCTCTGTGAAAGTAAAGTACCTCATTGTCCTTGTACGTCGCTGCGGGATTTCCTGCTAGAATTCTCTTCAACTTGTCCAAGTCCATATAGTTTAGCTAAATATAATTTTAGGTTAATTCCTACCGATTTTATTTATTACGTTAATTTATAATGGACTCGTCAGAATTTAAGGAATACATAAAAGAAAAAAGGCCTACCTTATCCAAGTCGTCGATCAATACATACGGGAGCATACTAAGAAGTCTCCACAGAAGCCTGGAAGGTACAGATGAAGTAACTCCAGGATTCTTTGACAAAACAGCAAATGTCTTGAGTCACTTGAAGGACATTCCCCCTTCAAAACGTAAAACCGTTCTGTCCGCGTTAGTCATAGTTACGGAAGGGGAAGCACAAAAGAAGTACAGGGAACTCATGATGGAAGACATAGGAGAACACAGAAAGGAAATAGAACAACAAACCAAGACACCCCAACAGCAGGAGAACTGGGTTTCTCAAGAACAGATAGCACAGAAGTACAAAGAATACGAAAAAATGGCTGCTGCCCTCTACAAGAAAGGTAACCTTACTAGAAAAGAAATGCAGGACTATCAGCAATACGTTATTCTTGCTCTCCTTTCCGGAAAGCACATAGTTCCAAGGAGAGCTAAGGATTACGTTGACATGAAACTGAGGAACGTTGACAAAGAAAAGGACAATTACATAGGAGATAAACAGCTGGTATTTAATTCATACAAGACCGCTAAAACGTATGGGAAACAGACTATAGCTCTACCAACTAAGTTAAAGAACATACTCAAGAGATGGGCCCAGATAAATCCTTCCGACTATTTACTTATAGACAGTAATATGCACCCACTAGGTGGACCAGACCAGAGCAGCAACGGGGCTGTTAAACTCAATCAACGTTTAGGCCGCATATTCGACGGAAAGAAAGCCGGTGTAAACATAATGAGACACAGCTACCTTACTGACAAGTTCGGGGAAACTATAGCCCAGAAGAAAGCAATAGACAAGACGATGGGGGATATGGGATCAAGTGGCCAGATGCTTACTACATACGTGAAGGAGGACGATTAAGGCGATCCCATTTCGGATTAGCGTAATAACGTAATAAACAATTTAATTTTTTTAATCATTAAGACTATTAACATCGAAAGCTCTATCATCGAAAGAGAGAACTACTTCGTCAGTAGCTAGATTCCAGAGAGGCCGTCTTGGGTCCGCTAGCTGCCAGTAAAGTCTACCATGCCTTCCCGTCCACAAATCTGGCACATGAGAGTAGTTATCTCTTACTTCATCTATAAAAGAGATTTACTTTGTTAATATTTAATAGTTGTAATTTAACCAGCTATCGGAGATTGCTCCGGGGCTTGTGAGATTATTTCTTATTCTACTACCTATGATAGCTCTCATTAATTCCCCGGTTGGGATTTGCCACGGGCCTCTCTCATGTCTTATTTCTTGGACCCTATCGAATATGACTTGCTCTCTGTCCTGCTCTTCTTGAGTTGGTGGTTCTCTGTGTCCATTGCCTTGTCTGTAGGGCAATAGCCACAGAGCATCAGAGGCTTCTCTGTATCTTTCCATGTGGTCTACAATTTGCTCTGTTGACATGTTGTCATAGCTAGGAATCCATTTCTTCATACTCCTAAGAAATCGCTCGTTCTTTCTCATACCAAAGTGACCTCCTATGCACCTAGCTGCCTTAGATAGTCTCTCTTCTTGGTTTACTATCATGTCTATGTGCTTTATGTGTTCTTTGTTGTTCATTAGCTGCTTTCTCATGTTCTTGAACTTTCTCTCTTGTATCTTCTTGTTGCACTCTTCTATAGTAGGTACCCCGAATTCCCTAATGAGATCCTTAAGTTCTCTAGGTAATTCCCCGAATTTCCCAGCTAGGTCTTTATCTGGATGGTATTCTATGGGTATTCTTTCCCATAGTTTTCTTCTCTTTGGAGGGGGTTCTTCTGGTGAAGGTGGGATCCTTAGTTCCTGCATTAATTTTTTCTCTTCTGAATATTCTTCCATCTTGGATTCGAACTCTTGACCTTTATTTACCTATGTGTGAGAAGAACAGGGTTAGTTCCATTGAGCCAGAATGGGATAAAAATGTGATTCTCGTCTCAAAATATATACTCTTATTTTTTTGAAGTTTTTTTCAACAGAGAAACTGTAGTTGAAAAAAATAAAATACTGCTAATTGGTTGGATTGAAGACAGGGTTGGATTGAAGCTCCTATTTAATATACATTGCATATACATTGCATATACATTGCATATACATTGCATATATATACATAGGTCAATAATCCGGTCAGCATGAGGATCTGTCCCAATGGTCGGTACCGCAGTGCGTCGGTCCAATGGTCAGCGGTTCGATCCTCGCCAGCGGAGGTCCCACCCCAATTGGTAAAATCCCCGGACGAAAGAAAGGCGGTCAGTAACCCCCGGGCTCTGGTGATTCATACGTCTGAGCATTATTTTTTTTTTACCTACACTTTCTATGTTAAAAAAAATAGTAAAAAATTAACTATATATGTGTTTCAGCATTTCCGGAAAATGTGTGGAATTGGCCCAATGGTCAGAACGGTACTTGTGCGGTTCATTAAGGTCATTGGTTCGATTCCTTGAGAAAGTGGGGTCCCAAACATCTTGTTGAAATAGTTAGGCTACACTCTATGAGTGGTACTAAGTCGCAGTAGACTTGGTGGGTTTCACTGGGAAAGGCTTTGCCACAGTGTTACTGGGAAAACAAATTTTTTGAAAAAATAAATAAAAAATTGACTTTATATACTGAGTTAAGAATGACATTTCTGTGCCAGCTTTGTGCACTGGTACAGTCTTAGATATCCATATACTAACCATGTCTCTCTTTACACTAGGTAAATAACTAAGGTCAAGAGTTCGAATCACAGAAAAGTCAAAAAAAAATAATCAAAAAAATGCCAGGAAAACAACTACCCACAAGCCTAGCGGCTAACAGACCAAAGAGATCCACTGCGGGTAAAAATCCTAACAGAGATGGGGCATGGTATGCTGAGGGTATTATACGCCCCGCAGAACCAGAAGATATCCTAGACGCTGAGTCAGTAGGATCACCGGATGTGCGTCTTCAAGAATACCTACAAGAGAAGTTCGACATAGAAAATCCACCATATACCCCAGTGACATCTATCCCCTTCCCTCCAGTACCCTCTACCCCAGAAGCCACTCAGCCACAGACCCCCGGAGCTCCAGGTGGTACATTCGACCACTCTCCTGTTCCTCCTGGTTTCTCTCCTACACAAGTTGAGTTTCCCCCAGAGGACAAACAAGATCAAGAAGATCTTAGGTGGATCCAAAGAGAGAGAGATTTCCAAGAACAGAAACAAGACATAGAGACACTCAAGAGAGCAATTGACCAATTGGTACATCAGACTACAAGAGAGATAGATGCTCTTAAGAGAGAGAAAGACGAACTACAATGCGAGGTCTTCAAGAACAGAGTGGAACTAAGAGCAATAAAGAAACAGAGAAGACTGGCCTACGTCCCTCCTAGTAACATGGACAGAGAGATCGAACAGAGTGGCGCAGACATAGTAGATTTGACACTAGAGTAGATTAAGAGAGTTAATTAAAAAACTAAGACTTAGGCTTTCTACCTCTCTTGCCTTTTACGCAATTCTGTAGTTCGTAGCCTGCTATCTTGCAAGACGCTTCTCTTTCTAGATCTCTCCCTCTTGCTGCTTGTGCTCTTGTCACAGCTCCACCTGATAGAGAAGGTGAAGGGTCGGTGAACTGCCTATACAGGTGAGATTGTCTCTGTACCTTAGCATTAGCTAGCTTAGTGTTGTACAAGTTCTCTTGCATACTCCTTTTTACGTTAGGGGTACCGAACGTTGAATCGCTAAAACTTCCCACGTACGCACGCGGGTCCCCGCGCACTTCAAAACGATTACCGTTGTCAGTGTTTCCTCTCATTCCGATGGAGGCTTGAACAGTCCTTGGTGCTAAGGCATGGTCACGGAAAAACGCTTGCCTGCCTATGTCGTACTGTTGTTGCATTGGAATTTGCATGTAAGCTAATGAAGTCTGAGGAATCATAGTCGTTCTTCCGGCCATTTGCGTATTTCCCGAGAGATGTCTACTGATAGGCTGTTGTATGAAAGACATAGCTATATTCTCTACTGACATTTTTTCTTTGCTAAAACGTTCTTATAAAATCGAGCTCTTCTTACTGTCTTTTGTTGGTACTTTTTGGTATCCTTAAGAATCATATCAGCGAATTTACAGAGGTCGAGGTTCTTCTTATGCTGTCTATTGTAAGCTTCTAACTGCTTTGTAAAAGTTCCCCACTTTATATCCTCGAAGTCAATGTCATCATCTCCAACGCCAAGGCCTCGTGGAGTATATGTGGCTGGGTCTGCTCCAAGAAGACCAAGGCCTTGAGGGGTGTATGTGGCAGGGTCCGCTCCAAGCAGTCCTTGTCCGAACATGTGGTCGTCGCCTTTACGCTTTAAGATGTCGTAGGAGTGCTCCTTAATAGAGTCTTTGCATCCTAATAAGTTCTTCTTCCCTTTTATAGTAGTGTCGTTCTTACTCTTCTTCGTCTTGAACATAGACACTTTGTCGCAGTCGCTGCGTATGTCGTGTTGGTTCTTTCCTCCAGAGTTGTCACTGAATGGGCTGGTCGCCTTATTGACAGTTATTATTTCGTGACCGTTTTTGCCCAGGAGCTCAGCAAGAAGACCACCTTGGGAGTGTCCTATAGTACTGATTTTGTTCTGTCCGTATTTCTCCTCTGCTTTCTTCTGTACGTCTTTGGCATCCTTAAAACGTTGAGTTTGCTTGTAGCCCGTCTCTCCTGTTGACCCGTACTTAAGGTTGTTTCCCCAGTCCGATACAGTGCCTTCTGTGCCTCTGTGAGCTACAACAGCCCTTCCGTCGTCGTGACGGTATACGCTCGACGTGGCAGAGCTTAAGTCGTCGTCCCTGGACCAACCGTTTCCTCCTTTGTACTCGTCGAGGTTGTAAGATCCGTGGAGCATATCGTGGAGCTCTGACGAAGACAGCTTTCCTCCTTTCGCCTGTATATTCATCGTTTTGTTCATTATACTAGTTGGCAACTGCCCTCCTTTCACTTTTTGTATTGCTTCTCTGACTAGGTCCCTTATACTTCCTCCTCCTATTGTCTTACATTGACCTTTAGTGGACATACCTCCGTATGCTTTGTGGCATGGCTTGCTATAGATGTATGCCCCTGTTCCTTTCGTCGCCTTTTCTGCTAAAGATCCACCGCTTAATTTGAAGTGCTTCTTAAGCGTTTTCGTCAATTCGTCCTTACCCATTTTAGAGAATCCTTTGACTGCTGGATGTCCCTTTTTCTCTCTCGCCAGGCCTTTTAGTTTTTCTAAAGAAAGATCTTCCAATTTCATGTTATAGATTAACGTAACATAAAAATTTTACCACAGCAACTTATCTGCAAAGTACGAAGGTGAGTCCTTCTTGTGCCTTGTCTTCTCATGCCTCTTTTTGTACAGCTCTCTACGGGTGTCAGCTACTTTCTTGGAGCAGTCCTGAAGAAAAGTTGGGTAATCCTTATAGTCGGGATGGCCCACACTTGCTACTTTCCTTCCTCCTCTAAAAACATCTATCTTTTTGTTCTTCAACTGCGACGGCTTTACTTCTACTCCGAGTTTCTTTGCTTGCACTTTTGTGTGCTTCTTAATCTTATATATACCTGTTCCTCCACTTTCTCTTTCTGTTACTTCAGGGTATTCACCCATTGCAGCAGGGCTATTCAGCTTTGGTGTTCCTTCGTAGACTGCTCTGTCCTCGTCGTCAGAGTCAACCAAAGTCTGCTCTAAGTAGTCAAGCTTGTCGTAAAAGGGATTGTTTGTAGAAACAAGCTGTCCTTCTTGATTAACTTCTTCCTTTCCGCAATCCTTCCCCAGTTTCTGGAATATGTGGTGCATGAGGTTCTTTCCTGCGTTTCTGGCCTTCACTGACTCACCGCACAACACCATAATCTCGAACTGCCCGTTCGACTTAGTGCTTATGCCTGCTTTCGCGACAAGGTTACCTCCCATCTCTGAGAAAACGGCGAGGTTTTTTGAACCTCCAAGTACTTTGTATGGGCAATCGACTTCTCTGCCTTCTTTGCTTTTTCCTTTTAGTTCCATTACATCCAATGCCTCTGCAGAATCTCTGTTGAGTTGGATACCAAGTCCGCAGTTGTCTAAGTAAAGATTGTCCCACTGCTGTCGGAGGTACCTATCCTTCGGGTCCTCTACGTAATAGTAATAGCTCACCATCTTATACAACTTCTTCAGATTTTTTATCTTGCACAAATACAAAGGATGTGGCCTTTGATAACGATTTGTATATTTCTGTCTGCGTTATTTGCTCTGGGCCTTCGGCAATATATGTGGCCGGACTACTAGGTATCTTCGCGAGTAGGTCGTGCTTTAATTTGCCGTTCAGAGGACTGGCTTCTTTCAACTTAACGTAATCGTTATATTTCTTTACTAAATAGTCTGTTGCTTTCTCGGGTCTGTGCTCCTTGTCCAGCCTAAGTGTCTTAAATATGTCAACGCCCAGGTTGTAAAAGTCCTTAGACATTTTGTTCTCTAAGTCCATAGATGCGTGGATGTTTAAGTAGAGCTCAATTGCACTTAAGATAGAAATCAAACACCCTAAAACAAGGATGCCTGTTTCTGACTGTCTCTCAGTTGTACCAAAAGGTCTACTGGCTAAAGTAGAACTTACTATGCCCATTGTAATGGTAGGAACGCGGAACCACTTGTGCCACGTACTCAAGTCATGGTATTTCCTCCGGTGCGATTCTGCGAGGGAAATGGCGTTCTGTCTGATTCTCTCTAGTAGGTCCTCGATCTCTTCTGTCCACATGTTAATATTACGTATAAGAGATATTAAAATGCTGATCCGAAAAACTGTGCTTCATTTACGCCTGACGTGTATACGCCGAATCCAGTGTATTGAGCACTACCGCTCATATATACTGAGCCGAAAGTGTTATTAGTAGGCCAAGCACCTCCTGACGTGGAGTAGTTTCCAGGTAAGGTAAGAGTTAATCCCGCACCACCTATTCTAGAAGTATAGTAGCCTCCCCCGGCTCCTGATGTGTTTGTTGAGCATGTGACTAGAAGTTGACCAGTAGCGTCGCAAGCTATGTCAGACATCGGAAAAGTAACAGCTGGACCTCCTGGAGTAGAAGTAACTTCGTTCCAAGACTCACCGTAGTCCGTTGTGTAATACATAATGGAGTCTGTGCCTGTTACTGAGTTTGGCGCACTGTTCTGCCCTATACAAGTGATATATACGACATCGCCTCCGGCAGAGCAGATAGAGTATGACACTCCATAATTATTAGATGAATTTACCACGGATATGTCGAATGTCTGTCCTCCGTCGCTAGACCTTGCCATGAGAATGAAACCTTGAGTGTAGTACGTACCATTGGACAGGAAGAAGTTGTATATGACGGCACCGTTTTGACTCATACATCCAGTTCTATTTACTGTGTATTGTGAAAAGGCGTTATCGTAGAGCACTCCTGCGCCCAGTCCCAAGTTTGGTTTAGACCAACTCTGACCGTAGTCATAACTGACTTGGAAAATCTGTTGTTCAGTACCAGATCCTCCGGCTGGCGCGTTATAATTCCAAATAACGCACATTATCTTCCCTGAAGCAGAGCACATAGCTTTCGGGAAGCCCTGCCAATTAGAAATTGTTTCGCTGATTGTTGTCACGGTAGCTCCGTAATCGTTAGAAATGTATGCGTAAGTAATGGTGCCTGTCGACGCAAAGCCCTGTCCAACCACGAAGTACTGTCCGTCTGTGCTGCAACCCATCATGCCAACACTGTTGTCTAGACTAGTCTGTCCAGCTGGAAAGCCAGACAAGGCGCATGCTGTATAAGTCTTTGCGACTGCTCCGTTTGTGGACGAGCTTGTTCCTATGTAAATTGATGTACTTGCTGTACCAAAATTTGCATATGGATCGTACCCGTAGCATGCGTTTCCTGTTCCCCAGTAGAATAACTTTTGATAACGCGACGTAGTCGACCCAGCTCCGGGCACTGTGGATTGGTAATTAGTGTACGCTGGTTGAGTAGTGCTTCCCGATGGTATTCCTATTCCAAAACTTTCCGGTATCACAGCCATCCTCTGTAGAATAAGGCCTATACCCTCTACTGTACTCGTTCCTGCGCCGCCAGCAGCTGGTCCTGTTGGTCCTTGTACACCTGTCGGCCCTGTCGGACCAGTATCTCCTTGGTTGCCCTGAGCGCCAGTAGGACCTGTCGGGCCTGGAAGAGTACTGTAATACGTACTTACCCAAGCTGTGGTTGCTATATCGGTACTGTTCGAACTAGATGATGGAGTAGTAGAAGTCGGCTGACCGCCAAGAGAGGGTGAGCTGTTAAGCGTATTGCTTATTGTACTGCTTATTGTACTTACTGTCCATGAAGTATTCGGAACAGTAGTGTTGTTGCTTCCTAGAGCAGGCGTAACTGTTTCAACCGTCCCTGAAAATGAAGGGCTGACTATCGGTGCGTAGGTTGCGTCTGCGTACTGCAAATTCACGGCGTGACTACTAGCGGTAGGGTCAGCCATGTCTACAACTTGGTTGCCTCCTATGTCGAGATTAACTGTCATGGGGTTAGTCAGTGAGTTGCTTTGTAAGTAAGTTAATGTCACTGCATCAGTTGCACTTGAAGGATTTGCTAAATTCGTTATTGTAAAACCTCCTGCATTGAGGTTGCTGGTCATTGGGTTTTGTACTCCCGACCCACTTCCACCAGATGCAGAGTTTTGAAAAGTGCCGTCCCCCCAGTAAACCCCGTTAGGGAAGGTTTCTGTGCCTTGCGCAGTTGGGAAGGACAAATCGGCAGCTTCGCCGCCGTAGTTTGCGGCATTAAAGATAGACAATAATTCAGAAGGCGCAGGAGCGTTACTCATCTTTTATTGTATGTGAGAAATTATTATTTAATATTGTTGTATGTACTGCTGGAAACTGGCAAATTGCTTCTTCTCGTAACTGCTGACCCGTTTGAACTTTGTTTCACTTTCTGTGCTATTATAGTATAGCTGTTTGAGTTAAACTCTTTCGAAGGAGGTGTGTACTCTGGCTTAGTGGCAGGCAGGTAGTATTTTACTCGCCCTGGCGGAAGGTTTTTCAATACCATCGTATAAAATACGTAAACAAAATATTTAGGTAACATATACAATGGACGAAGCTCTATATGATAGACTGCTAAGAGAAATAGCAGCAGAGGACGATTCAAAGGGCGTAAAGGCAATAAAGAAGAAGGAGCCTGCCTCTTCTGCGGTAGTAAGAAACATGTACGAAAAGATACCTAAAAGGATGTTAGACGAAGTATCCAACCCACACCAAAATATTCACGGGCTTAAAATCCCATACCGCATGTGCGTGGTTGCCCCCAGTGGTTCGGGGAAAACAAATTTTTTGATCAACTTACTAAGCCTCTTTTCTGCTGCACCAGGGACATTCCACAGCATCTGTATCGTGACGAGAAACAAGAACGAGCCTTTGTACAACTGGCTGCAGTCTCTCCACGACGACATAAAAGTAGTAGAGGGATTGGAGAATACTCCTATTCTCGACAAGATGGACAAAGACCTCAACCACTTTGTGGCATTTGACGATTTGGTTCTAGCCAAAAACCAAGAGAGAATATGCAACTACTATATTCGTTGCCGAAAGTTAAACTGTTCTGTTGCTTACCTGTCCCAAAGTTACTTCGGAATACCTAAGATAGTAAGACAGAACTGTAGTTACTTAATTATACTAAGACTAGGAGGTAGCAACAGAGAAGTAAACAGTATATTAAGTGAAGCTGGTTTAGGTGTTAATAAAGAAGGGCTGCTAAAGCTCTACGATGAAGCAGTGACAAATGCACCTAAGTTCAGTATTCTACTAATTGACTTTGAAGAAGAACCGGCGAAAAGATTCCGCAAAGGCTTCAAAGATATCATGGAAGTCCCGAGCGAATAAGACCAGGCGACTCTTTCTTTATTTCGACAAAGAGCTGTAGGTTGTTCTTATGCAAACAGAGCTCAATTGCCTTTGTGTGTGTTACTTTGTTCTGCAACGCCCAGAGGTCGACTAGTTTCTCCCTCTCTGTCAAAATGTTGCCCGCGTTCTTTCCTCCTTTCGCGTCTCTCATTTTCTGAAGAATAGAGCTCTCCGCATCGTCCCAGTCTTCTCCCTTGTCCTTTAATAGAGTCTTCATTTTCCATCGACCTGACTCCGGAATGTGAGCTAAGTACGTTCTCTCATACTTCTCGCAGATCCAAGACTGGTCGTCCTCAGCGCCAGTAATCCTTCTTGCTTTTCTCTTCTTCGTGTTCGTCTCTTCTATGATAGGAGACATGTGCTTTACCAAGTTATTGTCAAACTCCACTTTCTCTAGTTCTTCCTCTTCACGAGAGAGAACAGACAGTACGTCGTCATCTTGAGTGAGTGGTTCCGGGAACGAAGCTGGCGGAGGGGAGAAATCCCCAAATCCTCTTTTCATATATTCTAGAGCTTTGAATAAATGAAATTCTACAAGAGAGTCGTGTCTCTCTGTCTGTGTTGCCTTGTCGCAACAGGACCTTTTTTGCAAGGCATCTTGTAAATTCTTAACGGCTACTTGTACGAGATCCATGGTCATGGGGTTCGATAATGAAGAGATGAGAAATTCAGCGAGAAAAAAAAAAAATATTTTCTGAAAAAGAGACAGTGCCACAATCAAACCCATGACGCGATGCTCATTTTTTTTTTATGTATTTTATTCGGGGTCCTATTTGGCTGCCTGGTTACTTTCTATTTTGCTGTATACATCGAAAGACATGGAGAGCCAGTCAGACGAAGAAGGCCAAGAAGAGACAGAGGGACTGTCAGAGGGCCAAACATTCGGACGCGCGTTTGGCCAGAACTTGACTGAGTATGAGGAGAGAGAGAAAGTTGGACTTGTCTTTTAGATCCCCATAGATGCTAGTTCAAGAAGGAGGTCGTGTCCTTCTGTCTTAGATACTTTTTTAGCGTGAATCATTTTAAGAAGCTTCCTTTTAAAGTCTTGTATTAGTTCTTTGTTGTCGTTTCCTGCTGCTATCTGTCCTTTCAATACTTCAAATTCGTGCATGTCTTTCTGTGTCTCTGTTTTCTTCTTTGTTGGCATATCCTGTAAATCCTCTATCTTTGCGGCCATTCCTACACCATTCAAATACTCTCTCTCGTCTTCGTTTAGAGAAAGAATGTCCTTGGGTCTTGGTCTCTGGCCAATAACCAGAGATTTTAAAACGTTAGAGACGTTTCCTCCAATGACCTGACGAGGCACCTTCCTCTGTTTGTTTCCTTTCGCTGTGTACAGTGACAAGTGACTGTTCTTAAGGTCTTCTAGGTCTATTAAGTAGTTACCGAAGGGTGCGAGAGGTTTACCAATTCCTCCTCCGCAACACTTAAGACCTTCGCCCTTTCCCGTCGTAGGGTTGTAGTGCTTTGTTTTCTTTGTAGTCCTTCCGGACCTTCTCGTTGCCTGTTCGAGTAGAGCATTATGGTCGGATAGAATAGCTCGTGCTGGTTCAGATAGGATAGCTCGTGCTGTTTCAGAATTAAGAACAGAGTTTTGCGCCGCTGGGAAAAGTTCACTAATACCAGTAGGGTCTGTCTCTGGTGTTATCATCGCCCTTCTCAGATCTCTTTGAGCTCTAACGTTGTCTCCTACATTCCGTGGCTTAGGCATATCGTTTCTTCTCCTCGCGACGGGTGGGCTTCTCGTCGACGAGTCCCACAGTGCTGCCGTTTCGGACGGTATAACTCCATACACAGGATGGAAAGTATACGATTCGTCAGGAATGTAGCCTGCTCGTCCGCTCTCCACACCTATAGGACCTGCCGTCATCCTGTCTGAGTCCCTCGTATTAACTCCACGGTGGATGACAGGACGTGGACGAGGAACAGCCGTGTTCACATCATTTGCAGACATACCCCCTCTCTCTACAGCCTCCTGTTGTTCTCTCCTCTTTACTTGATTGTACAGGTCGTTGTCAGCAGAGAAACTCCTATCTCCGCCTCTGCTACCGGCAAGAGACATAAATGACCCTGTGGAAGGCGTAGATGGAGATGAAGAAGAAGAAGATGACGAATCGGCATCGTATCCGAAAGGGTTGGAGAATCTGGAGCTAGAAGAAGATGAACTTGAAGAAGTTCTAGAAGGCACTCCCATGCTTTCCATTTGAGTCGCCTCGTCGACGAACTGGGACGAAGCGTTTGTTGTCTGCGTTCCTCCCTCCACTGCATCTGGAACAGTAACGTTATTGTACTGCGGTACGTGGTTCATCGCACCTCTCATCATGTCAGAAACTATCTGTCTAAATAGCTGAGCAGATATTCTGCCACCTCCTCTATCTGATCTGTACCCGGACCGAATCATTTGGTTGATAGCATCGGAGTAAGTATATATAAACTGTTGCTCCCTTAAGTTTAGAGGATGAATAGCAGCAGTTGAGTTTTCTACTTGCGATCTGTACTTTACGGCATTCACTGCTTTTAGTGTTGCTAAAGGGATACCTTGTGTCAAGGTTGCTGACTGGTTTATCGCGTCACCAACGCTTTCCCCGTCGGTCAAGTAAGAAGCTACAGCGGCAAGGTTGTAAGCCTCGTTTGCTATTTCCTTTCCCATGTTGTTAAGGTAACCGATTCTGTATTGTTCTCTCGTGAGCTTTGGTGTAAGTGCCTCTGACATAGATTGTATATTCAGTATCTAGAAAATAAAATAAAGAAACAGGCGGGGTGAACGTTTTTCACACCCTTTCACATTGTTTCTCACCTTACTATAACTACACTGACTTTTTAAGATATTAATATTGATTTAATACTATTATAGTAAGGGGTGAAAAAGAGAAGAATATTGGCTTTACCTTTGTTTGTACTGGGAGGTCACTTTCCACTTTTTCTCATAGTGAAAACTTCTCTCTTTTAGGCTGTATTAGAAAAAGGTACCCAAGCTGTTTTTCACACCCACAAACCCTCTTACTATAAGAGAGACTCCCCTTTCCAGTCTCTTTTCTGCTTTTGCTCGACTCTCGAGCTGTTTTTGTTTTTCACCGGCCTCGCTGTATTTTTCACATCCTCATTATCGAACCCCTTGTTAAACAGAAATTTAGAATATCTCTCTCCCTTGTATACCATGGACTCAAAAGTATTGTCAGCTCCCCCATCTGTCTCTTTTCTATCGTCCCACTCCTTTGTGGAACGTGTGGACCAGAGACTAGTTGATTCTTTGCTTGCTTCTGATCACCTCTTACTTGAGTGGACAAACAGAAGCGCGTGGTTTGTGGATGTCCTCAAAAGGCTATTCCAGAATGAAAAAAAACAAATTACTGACTACAGTATGCTCTACAACGAAAACTGCGAAGGCGTTCCAGTAAAGTACGACGAATCCAGATCAAAGTACGGTAGAGTTACTGTGCATAAGTCACTTGGGTTCACTAACATGAGAAGGCCTGTCCGCCACACGTTGTGCACCCACTACTACGACTTCGACATAAAGAACTGCCAGCCGACCTGCATGCTTTACATCATGAAGGACGAAGCACCAAAGGAGCTCACTATGTACGTGAACGAAAGAGACAGCATTATCAAGCTGCACATGGAAATGTGGTGCATCAAGCCTGAGGACAAATGGTTGGTTAAGCAGCTATTCATTCGCCTATTCTTCCTTGGCACATTTGAAGGATACAGAGCGGACATGAAAGAGTACGGATACAACATACCTCAGTATCCGTCTTCTTTTATAACAAAACTCCAGGCAGGTCTAGTTGAATGCGCGAGGAAACTGAAACCATTGAATCCTCACTTGTACAAGAAGGCCTATGACAGAAACAGAGAGAAAGGAACAAATCCTGATGAAACAGTGGTTCTCAGGACTTTCATGTCTCTCTTCTTGCAGACAGTAGAGAGAAGAATAGTGGAGTCTGTCATGGAGTCTATTTACACTAACACTTCTCTCATGAGAAGCAGCAAACACCCTGGGTACATCTATACCTCCTACGAGTACGACGGATTTAAACTACTTCGGGAGAACGTGGATGCTTACAATGGTGGAAAGGAAGGGGTATTACAGTTGATCGAACTTCTTACTTCTGAAGTGTCCGGAATGCCTCTGAATTGGACTGTCAAGGAGATGGACGAAGGATATGACCTCTCAGAGATAGTTCTTCCGCCTATTTCCATGAAGGAGCTTATCGTGGAAATGAATATGTGTATGACATCACATAGACTTATGGCTGAAGTAATCAATGCCAGACTGTCAGAAGGAAAGTACATCTTCGAGATCGATAACAAGCAATGGTATACCTTCGACACCGAGTACAAGAGATGGGAAGCTTCTGACTTCTTCTTCAATAGAGACATGACGAAATTGATGGATGCTCTCTACAACCATCCTGTATACATGAAGCAAGCAAAGTACAAGGCTGCCTTCGACAACTTCATAGCAAAGAGCGGATCTACCTCGTGGGTATCTGGTGTGGAAAAGCAGGCACGCTATGTAATGTTCAAGAAGACGGTGGAGTTCGACACAGAGACTGATATAATTAATTTCGGCAATGGAATTTACGACATCGGAACAAGAAAGTTCAGAGAAAGAACAATGGAGGACTTTGTCGTGATGAGCACTAATTACGACTACCACGAGTTGAATGAGCAGGACAAAAAGTACCAAGAGGAAGTTATGTTCGTTCTGAAGCAGATCCACCCGGAGAAAGAAGACTTGCTACTGAACCTGCTCATTATGGCTTCTGGTCTTTCTGGGCGCAACTTGGAGAAGTTCTTTGTCTTCAATGGATCCGGAAGAAACGGCAAGTCTCTATTGAACTCAGCCATGAAGATTATCCTTGGGGATTACTACTGCACAGCTAACACCTCTATTCTTACCGAGGACTTGAGAAAAAAGAGCAGTTCAGAAGCAAATTCAGCTATTGTTTCTCTCAGCAGAATGAGATACGTTGTTTTCAGAGAACCACCAAAGCATTTGTCTATTCAGAACTCCACAATTAAGGATCTCAGTGGAGGTGGTGAAATAGTTGCCAGGGAACTCTTCAAGAAGATCCAAGCAGTTCTCCTGTATCTCACAATGGTGCTGGAGACCAACTCAAAGCCGGACTTCGCAGAACAGTGCGACGACGCAGAAGCCGAAAGGGTCATAGACTATCACTTCAAGTCCCACTTCACTGCAGACGATAAAAAGTTGGAGAAGGCTAAGGAAACAGGAGCTCACGTGTACCCTCTCAGAACAGAACTGAAAGACAAAAACTGGTGGATAGAGAGACGCAATGCTTTCCTCCACATCTTGCTCGACCACTTGGACATCCTACACAAAGCCGACTATGTAATTGCTAAGTTTGTCCCCGAGCACGTAAAAAAGAGGTCAAAAGAATACTGTGAGTCAAGTATTTTGGTGGTCAGAATATTCAACGAAATGTTCTACCTTCCTGACGAACAGGACGATGAAAGGGACATGACTCTTGCCTCTGTCATAGCAACAATAAGAGACTCCGATTCTTTCAGACTCCTTCCTTCACATGTGAGGAACAACCGTGACTGTCAGCCTACAGCTATGAAGAACAAGCTCGAGCAATACCTTCTAGAGAAGTTCGACTGTCTTTACGAGAAGAGAAGGCAGAGATTAGTAAAAGGGTTTAGAAGAAACCGGGAACAGGACAGCGGCTCCATATACTCAGGCAACGACTACGATTTACTTACTGTAGAGGATGAAGATACTGAAGTACTTTAATTTCTTAAAAAAATATCTTCTTTCCATATATACCATGTCGTTAGGTAGAACTTTTGTTAGCTACCCTGAAAGTAGAGTTCGAGCAGCGTTCAGCCCTGGGCAACTCAGAGGAGGACCTGGAATGAAGAACCTTATATCGCCTTTCTACCCTTCGGAGACCCAGCCATCGTTAAACAGACTCCATACAATAATAGACATAGACAAGGGAAGAGTTCCCGATAATCCAAGACTGCAGGGAGGAAGAATTCCCGAGGATGTCTACGTTAGACACCCGTTCTTTTTCGGTGGTGCGAACATCCGCTCATATGCCAGAGTTCGATAAAAATTAATTTTTTCTTATCTTTAGGTATATAAGATGCACACTATAACTTTGTCCCGTTCAAATATCGTCGGAGATGACAACAACAGACTAGTGTACAACCTTCCCGGTAGTAAGAATTTAGAAGGAGCTGAGATAGCCCTGGTCGACCTATTTATGTATTACAGTTGGCTTAACATAAATGCACAGCCTTTGGCGAACAACACTTTCAGTATTGAGTGGCCAGCTATGACGGAAATAGGAGGTATTACAACGACACCAAACACGTCAATACCAATAGTAATTCCAGACGGTCTCTACGAAATATCCGACATCAACAGTTTCTTGCAACAGTGGAGTATAGACAACAACTACTATTTAATTAATACTTCAACAGGAGAATACGTATACTTTATCCAGTTGCAGACTAATGTCACGAGGTACGCCTGTCAGGCAAACAGTTTCACAATACCTTCTGGTACTACTCTCCCTACTGGCTACTCAGCTCCTGCCGACGGATTTGCTAACAGCGTTTACACACCTATTGGTACAGCAGGAGGATTGTCGACTGTAGCTAACCAAGCACCTGGGTGGTTCTTTCCTGCTAACTTCAACGACATCCTTGGTTTTACAGCGGACACTTATTTTCCAGGTCCTGGTCCTACTGTGTTTACTACTGCTGATGCTTTCCCTGACGGCAACGCGTCAATAATTTCTACGCAGGCACCAAATGTTCAGCCAAACAACGTAATTTACTTAAATTGCAATTTAGTATCGAATGGGTATTCTAATCCGAGTACTTTTCTTTATCCAATTCCAGCGAAGTCATCCATAGGAGACCTCCTTTCTATAGAGCCACCTGAGTTTGCCTGGAATAAGCTTATGCCAGGACAGGCGAGTCAGGTTATTCTCACATTAACAGACGTGCAAGGGCAGCCTATAAAGATCCAAGATCCGAACATTCTCATCACCTTGATTATCAAGGACAACGAGGACAAACATCCGAATATAGGCCATACAACAACAAGCGGAAAGCCATCTAGTATGGAAGTCCAAAGGTTTAGCATGAACCCTACAAACAATCAGTCGGATAATCAGCACCACAATTTGCATAGAAAATGGGGATGATAAGCAACATTTTTCTCTTTTATCATTGAAATGGACAGATTCAACGACCAGAAAATAAACCAATACTTAACGGAGTTCGGGAGAGAAGCGCAGGAACTGGACAAAGAAATGAGGGAAGCCACAACAATAGAAAAAGAGAAACCGGTAAAGACTAGGCAAGCCTTAGTGCAAGCTATGGTTTACAAGTTGTACGCACTAAGATCAGCAATTAGAAAAGAGAAGGAAAAAGAAGTTTAAAATATTTAGGCAATGTATAAAATGCCTCAATATTTATACAGACCAGCATGCAGGGGTCCAACTACCCTTATACACCAAGAAAGCAAAGTCAACCAGGGTAACGCACAGCTAAATACAGGAGGGGCGGGGGTAACTCTTCCAGAGAAGGTCGCCCAGAAAGAGGCAACAAGATTGGGATTGTCAGGAGCACTACAGGACAAAATAGGAAAGCTGAAATTGAACGACAAAGAGGCAAAGAAGAAGAAGCTGAAGGCAAATAAGCCAATAGTATTCAGTATTTAGGTGCGTTCTTCCAATTTATTTTCTGGATACAGGATATACAGAGAATGAGCGGTGATTCCCTAGTTTACGACATGTCCAATATGACAGAAGGCAGCCCCTCCGTCTTCGTGAAGCGCGACTGGCTGAACATTCAAGACCAAATGAACGGTAATTATGGCTCAAACCAAATTATTATCGACACCAGTGCTTTAGCGAACTCAAATAAGTACATGGCTTATAGAGAGGCTTACTTGAGCATCCCCCTTGTTTTGTCTGTTGCATCCCCGAAAGTAACAACCATTCAGCTTAAAGGTCCAGTCAACTCTTCACAGACTGGTATGAACAACGGTGTTGTCATTGTTTCTACTGGCCTTCAGCCCACTCCAGCACAGACTGCTGCAATTAACAGTGCCGCAGTAACTGGCGCAGCAGGTGTCACACAAATGGCAGCCACTGCAATTACAGGAACAGGTGTTGTTGCTTTCTCAGGTACAACGTCTGTTGCTGCTACTACTGAAATAACCATCACTGTTACCCTCAACACTGGTTACCAAGATTTCTTCGGTGGAACTCCAACCTTCGAGGATACGCGCATCGTAGGATTGAAGTCATGGTTTGGGAGTAT
>WLWF01000763.1_pt1 | contig 30016 bp, 33 predicted proteins | sample 6718331 | NCBI WGS metagenome assembly WLWF01 (sample SAMN12718692, study PRJNA515312) | sponge metagenome | isolation source: marine sponge | host: Mycale hentscheli | place: New Zealand: South Island, Marlborough, Capsize Point | collected 2003-05-01
TTAAACCAAGAAAGATGATGTCTAATCAAGGTTCAGTTAAGACTGATGACCACGATCACACAGCATCAGACACTTGGAAAGCAGCAAAGGATAAGTTACAGAACCTCGGTAGGTTCCCTGCTAATGTTCTACTATCCCATCATCCAGATTGTAAGCAAGTTGGTGAGGGCACAGAGACAATTATTGGTGGCAACAAGGGCAAGTCAGGCTTCGCCGAAGGCTATGAGAGCGGAGACTTTACGAAGACAGAAAGCACCTATCCTATTCACGAATGCGCTGATGACTGCCCCGTAAAGGTCCTAGACGAACAGAGCGGAATTACCAAGTCATCCAGTCATTCATTTAAGGCAACTGATTATGCCGAGACTGAAACAGCGACACCTTTTAAAAGAGGAAACTTCGTTGGTAAAGGAGACAAGGGCGGTGCCTCACGTTTCTTCAAGTGCGTTGATGACTGCCCCGTAAAGGTCCTAGACGAGCAGGCACCAAAGACAGGACAGATCCACGGAACAACTGGTAAAGAGCCGAGCGCCTCAAAGACTAATGCGATCTACAACGACTATTCTATGGTAGAAGGGAAGCCATCAACACCGAAGGACAACCTAGCAGGTGCTTCTAGATTCTTCTACTGCGCCAAGGTTGGTAAGAAGGAACGCAACGCTGGCTCCACAAAGAACACACATCCAACCGTCAAACCAATTAAACTAATGACTTATCTAACAAAACTTATCACACCTCCTAATGGTAAAGTCCTTGATCCTTTTATGGGATCTGGTTCTACTGGAATGGCTTGTGCTTTGGAAGGCTTTGACTTTGTTGGAATAGATATGGACGAAGATTATGTAGAGATTAGTAAGGCACGAATTGAATGGGCGAGAACACAAAAAGAAAATGAATGAAATGGAAGTAGGCTCCCTATGGAGAGCAAAGGGAACAAAGAAGCTATACTTATTCCTAGGTGAAGCAAGACCATCCGACTATGCTGCCTATGGAATGGATAGATTACCTCCTACTTGGAAACTAGATTTCCCACCAGACTATCTTATGGTAGACTTAACTGGTGGGGGATTCTTTCTAAAAACAAGAGCAGAGATAGAACTTTATTTTGATCCTCTTACTTGACTTATCCTTATTTATTAGAACACAAAGGAGAACATTATGGCTCGTAGAATGAAAGCCGAAACAAGAATGAAGAGAGCAGTTGATGCGAAAGATCCCTATCAGTTTGCGTGGGCTTTGCTAGACATCGCTCGGCTAGAATGGCAGCAGGGAAAGGCTTTTGAGACTTTATCTGTTACGGACATAAAGAACTTGCTACAAGCGATTATGACTGCCGCTCCAACATCAAAAGAAGACAAGGAGCAGCACACCGCCACAATCCACGACATTAAACAATACCTCAAATGAATAAACAACAGCGCAAACTGCTTGCTGTTATTGCCGATCCAATAGAATTCATCAGCAGGTTAAAGATTATTGGTAAGGATGGTAAGTTGATTAAACTTATCCCAAACCAAGAACAAATAAAAATCATTAATGAGATGGAGAACGGAAAGGACACACTAGTCCTTAAAGGCAGACAAATTGGTTCATCAACCATAGTGTCGGCTTATCTTTTTTGGAAGGCTTACACGAGCACAGAGCCCCTTACAATAGCCATCTTATCCCATAAGCTACAATCATCTAAACACTTACTGAAAATTCACAAGACATTCTACGACCATCTGCCTACATTCTTAAAAAGAAAACTATCAGTTGAGAACACAACAGAGATTACGTTTAACGATAGTGGTGCTTCCATTATTGCTGTTAGTGCCGAAGCGAAAGGGGGGCTCCGGTCATTTACCTGTTCCTACCTACACATCAGCGAATATGCGTTTGCCCCCAATCCAGAGGAACTTAAAGCTACTGCCCTATCAGCACTAAACAACGGACAATTAATTATTGAGACTACTGCGAATTATTTTAATGACGCCATGCACCAAGAGATTATGCGTTATGAACGGGGAGAAGCAGATTGGAACTATCTATTTTTCAGATGGTTTGACCACTACGACTACAAAGAAGAATTACCAGAAGATGAAGAGATTGACTGGACTGACGTAGAAGAAGATTTAAAAGAACTTTATGAATTAACTTATGAACAACTTTATTGGAGAAGATTAAAGTTAAGCAAGCTGGGCGATAAGTCCAAGTTCATTAGGGAATTCCCAGCATCTATTGAGGATGCGTATAGTATTGCTGGTAATACTTATTTAACCAGAGAAGACTTTGAGGAGATAGAAGTTGTCCAAATTGAACCAAGAGAAACAAGTGTGCTGTGCGAGCCTGAACCTGATGATCACTATGCTATTGGTGTTGATGTGGCTGCTGGCGTCGGCAGAGATTATTCAGTCATTTACGTCGTCAGCAAAAGAACACACCAACCTGTGCTCATCTACCGAAGTAATGAAGTCAGTCCCGTCTACCTTGCCGAACGAATCGTTGATTTTGCCATTACCTACAACAACGCGCTGGTTCTTGTTGAATCAAATAACTTCGGTAATGTAGTGCTAAATGAAATGAACCATATGGGCTACAGAAAGATTTGGAAAAAAGATGGTAAGGATTGGATCACTACACTTAAATCCAAGACTGCTATGTTTGAGAACTTAAAAGATGAAATCCAAACAGGTTACTTGCATGTGATAGACAACATAGTTTATTCAGAACTTCGTGCTATTACCGTAAATGATAGAGGCAACATAGAACTTGCTAATCAAGATGGAGCACACAGCGATAATGCTGTTGCCCTAGCGTTGGCTATGATGTGCTTACAATCCATCAGATTAAAAGAAGTTCCCTATCTCCCGCATTGGATTAAAACAAAGAACGCACGCAGGACCAGACAGACTGGTGGTGTAGCCATCGCCAGCAAAAGGCGTTACAATTGATAGATAAACATTTAAACTTGACTTTTACTTTATTCATAGAGAGGAACTAATAACTATGGCTCGCACTTTACAAGACATTAATAACTTTATCCAGATTTGTTATGGAGAACATAAAGAATTTTGGAGAGAAAAGGCTGGCGAACTTAAACGCTACAAAGACGCTTACGAAACAAAGTTCTGGGAATCAGAAGCTTACGACACTACGATGATTAGGATTGAGACTTCTGATGCCTTTGGCTACATAGAAGGATTTATTGCGTCCTTATTCACAAAGACACCATCTGTTATTGTTGGCGACGACATCGCTGCTACTGGTGGAGATGCTAAACTAGCACAGGCAGCATCAAATAGATTTCTTTACACACAGAGAGAGCAGTTAGAGATTGCGAGCAGACTAGCACTTATCTACGAATACAGCGCATTAAAGTTATGCCCACAAGATTCTAACGAGATGCTTGATAAAGTAAGCATAGAAGCCATCCCTTGCTGGGAAGTTATGGTTGATAGAGATGCGTCTGACGAAAAGACATCTAGATTTATTGGACATAATTATTTTATTACTTTACCAGAAGCAAAGAAGAAGTTTGGTAATAAGGTTTTCACACCAGTTCCCAAGCAAGATTACTTTGATAATTATGAGCCCCGCACCAACCTTTATGACGAATCATTAGCAAACCTCCCAGATGATTATCTTTATGTTGAGATAGTAGAACTTTACGATCTCCTTTATGATGAGGTCTATTACTGGTCTCCTAACTATTCTGGTGGAGAAAAGGTTCTTGATCGTGCTTCTATTCCTATTAGAACTTACAACGATAATCCTCTTCCCAACATCACAACACTTTATTACAGCCGTTGTCCATCCAAGCCTATGGATGGTCTATCAGCACTTGCGAGGATCTATGACCAAATTTACGAGAAAAACATTCTTCGCACTTATTGGGCTAATGCTGTTCGTCGTGATAGTCGTCAGTATCTTTACAAGGAAGGTTCGTTTGATGAAGAGCAACTTGCGAAGATTACTGCGGGAATTGATGGAGCGATGATTGGTGTTGATGAAGATAGTCTTGCTGGACTTATTCAGCAGGTTGGTGTTGAGCCTATTAGTTCTAACTTTGACCGTTACTTGGCTTACATAGAACAAGACATTAACAGAGGATCTATCCTTGCTCCTTTCAGTCGTGGTGAAGCAACCAAAGCAACAGCCACAGAGATCACAGCCCTAGCGCAGTATTCAGCATCTGAAATCGGTAAGATGGCGAGAGAAAAAGATCAAGCACTAGAACGCATTACTGAAATTTACATAAGGCTCCTAGACCTATTAGCGGACGAAGGAGAGACTGCTGTGCTTGATGTTGAGGGCGAGGCTCGTGTTATTACGCCCACAGACCTAGACGGCAAGTTCCGCATTAATGCTCTTGACCAAGGTTCCACACCACTATCAGATGCTATGCGTAAGCAGAACTTCTTGGCTCTGCTGCCTACACTACAAGGACTTGGTGTTCCCCCCGAGAAGATTAAAGAAGAATTAATTAGAATGTATGAACTACCGAAAGACTTTTTAGAAGTGATTGAGCAGCCTCCTGCCCCTGTTGCTAGTCCCTCTGCTGCCGATCAGACGATGGTAGAAGGTGGTGTAACAGAACAGATTACATCTGCCGAAGAGACTGCTAGAATGCTAGGGAGGAAGCCCTGATGCCCCTCTATTCTTGGAAGTGTGCGCGTGATGGTTTTGAAGAAGAATTACTTATGTCTTACGATAGATCAAAGAAAGTAGAAGTCATCTGTCCGCATTGTGGTGATGCTATGAATAAGATGATGTCTATGCCCGCTAAAACGGCTTCTCTCTGGTCAGGAAACTGGACCGAGGGAATGAGCCACACTTATTATTCACAGGCGTTAGGAAGGCAAGTAGCCTCCCGCAGAGAAGAAGAAAAGATTTTAAATGCTCAAGGTTTTGTTGCTGAATCAGACCTCGGTGAAGGTTGGATAGAAAAGAAACAAGCAGAGGTTAGAGAGAGAGCAGTAGAGCAAGACCGAAGAGCAGAAGTCTATCAGACCACTTTGGCTGAAACAGGCGACCAGAATAAGGCTATGGTTAAAGCCTTCCCAGCAAGCGATTGTTTGGACGGGACACTAGATTCCCTATACGACCAAAAGATTACCATTTAAAAAGGAGATTAAAATGGATAAAGACAAAGTTGTTATGATTGGTGTAGGTTCCCGCCCAAGTGGCGATCCAATGGGAGAGGAACTAGAAATGGCGGAAGAAGCTGATGCCGATATGTTTGCGGCGATGGCTCCCAGAGGTGATTTTACTTCTCGTGGGCTTGGTCCTCTTGTTCGTGGGACTAACGCATTGTTGCCTCTCTTTGGACAATCAGCAGATTATCCTGACGTTGAGGATACCGAAGTTCTTCCTACTGACTTCGTAAGAATTCTTGCTATGTTCCAGCAGGCTGTTGAGGAGGCTATTGATGAAGATGCTATTCGTGATGAGATGCGAATTGATTTAGATGATGTTCGTGACGACACAGCACTTATGACTATTGCTGGTAAGTTGGAGATGCTCGCAAAAGATAAAGAATTTAAAAGATTCTTACAGGAAGAGATTGACGGCGAAGAAGAAGGCGAAATGGATAGAGAACCAGAGATGGAAACTATGTCGCCTGAAGAAGAAGATGAGCTTATGATGGGGAGAATGTAATGGCTAAACCTAATCCCTATGCGAGCACCTACGAAGACTACGAGCGAGAAGAAATAATTTATCCCGGTCGTATGTCTGATTATTTAAGATTTCTAAATGACGAAGAGAAAGCATTTTTTAATGACGCTATTACAATGTATGATAATCCATCCAAGAGGAAAGCAGCAGGCGAAGTTGCTCTTGGGATTATTGAGGCTCGTCGTGTTGCCGAACGAAGATCACCAATGCAAGAAGTAGATAAGACCAGAAGAATGATTGAAAGTGGCAGGTATTTTGGTCTCCGTGACAACTTTGGCATAGCTGGTAATGCCGTCGCTGATTCTATTTATGGAAAGTATACAAAGGATGATAGAATGCCGCAGAATATGCTGGAAGGTCAGAGACTAGCCGAGGCTTTTGGTCCAGACTTTCTTTCTGACGATGATTTTATGCGCGTGTCTATCGCACAAATGGTGGAAGAGAAGGCAAAACCAAAGAAAAGTATAAGAGAAGACATAGTTGATGCTGGCGAGAAATTCATTAGAGATAATGATTTCGGTGGCTTTGATGATGCTCGTAGTCCTACTGGGATTAGATTTGAACCAACACCACCAGTATTCCGCGAGACTGAAAAGATAAAAGGGACACACCAAAACTTTAAAAAGAAGAAGAAAAAATAACCATTAATCAATAAAGGAGATAATAATGGACGCAACAGAAACTGGCGTAGAAGCCAACACCTCTGTTGGGGACGAGACTGCGGAAGCAGCACCTCAAACAGAGACCATAGAAGAAACAATTGAGAACTTTACATTAGATGACCTAATGTCTTACAGCGAAGAGCAGGATCCCCTGTTCGCAGACAACGCACAACACAAAGGAATGAAACCACTAAATGAATGGATTCATAATGTTCCAGAAGATGTTCGCAAACATTTAGCCAACATTAGAGGAGATTACACTAGAAAAACGCAGGAGCTTGCTGCTATGCGTAAAGAAGTTGAGGCAGCCAAGAGGGCTATGGAAGCCCAGAATGAGGGCATCGTTAATGGTTCTATGGCTAGACAACTACGAGACGTAGATGAGAATGCTGAATACGATCTATTTGATGCTGACGGAATGAAGGCAGAAATCCAGCGACAGGCTAAACTTATGCTACGAGAGATGATGGCTCCTGCCCAAGAGGAACTAGAAGTTAAACAGCGCAGGATGGCTCTACAAGAATTTAAGGCAAATAATCCAGAGATTACTGATCCCGCTTATCGTGCCCCTATGATAGAGCTATTAAAGAACCGACCTGAACTAAAAATGGAAGATGCTTTTTACATCGTAAAGGCAAAGGTTGGATCTACTAAACTACAAGAGGAGCGTAATGAGATTGCTGCTCGTAAAGCAGAGCGCCGTAGTGTAGTCCGCAAGTCCTCTACGGGCTCACGATCTAATCCATCAGGCACACCAAAGTTCAATAATGCTTTAGAAGCATTCAAGTGGCACAAGGCTCAACAGACCAAGTAATAATAACATAACAACTTGATCGCGTCCCGTCCAGAAGAAAATAAAAAACTTTCTCCTTGACGGGGCGTTTCTTGTTGGTTATACTATTTACAAGAGAGAGGGCAATCTCCAATCGCCCCTATCTCACATAACTAACAGAGAGGATTTTGTTATGAAACTATTAAAGAACGTTGCTTACGAAGCAACTGACCTTGTTGGTGAGGTCATTAAGATTACCAACAACCATATGGACTTTTACCGACCAGCGAGAGACTGGAACTACAACTTTCTTAAAATGAAGAGCAGCGTAAAAGCTTGGAGCCACGACGATTTGTGTCCCTTCGCATTAAAGGTAGGAACCAAGTGGATGATTTGGGAATCAAAGGATGACGAAGTTCTAGTAGCAAATTTTAAACAGCCCAAGGTTCAGTTCTGGATTCCACTAAACGAACTTGAAAGGTCTGCTAGACTATTATGATAAACACATTATTAAAGAATATGGGCTATGTCCCAGAACACCTTGTTGGTAAGGTCATAAGAATTACCAACAACTATATGTGCTTCTACAGACCTCCGACTTTCGCTCATCACCTTGTTTGGCGGAAAGTCGGCAATAAGAGATGGTCTAGCACCGACGATGTTCCCAATGCTTTGAAGGTCAACACGAAGTGGATAATTTGTAAATTTAAGGATGATGAAGTTTTAGTAGCAAATTTTAGAGATCCCAAACATCAGTTCTGGATTCCAATAAAGGAACTTGAAAAGTCTGCTAGACTAATAGCATAAAGCGTATACGAGAACTTAACTTGACCTCCCCTCTTATTATTAGAAGGGAGGTCATTTTATTATGCCCAGAAAACAAGCTACAAGCTGTAACAAGCCACGCAGAATCCGTAAAGGTGAAGCAGGGCACGGCAAAAAAAAGAAGGTCGTAACAGCCTGCCAGAAGGGCAGGAAGAAGACTATCAGATACGGAGACGCAAAGATGAAGATCAAGAAGTCTAATCCAAAGCGTCGTAAGTCTTTCAGAGCACGACATAAGTGCGACAAACCTGCGACCAGAGCAAACAAATTGACCGCTCGTTATTGGTCGTGTAAAGAATGGTGATCTTTTACTTGACTTAATCTTATTTATTACAGGGGCAATTTTTCCCTCCCACATTTATTTAGATCCATTTGGACACCTTAATAGATGAAAATGGTGGAAAGCAAAAAACAGACTTACCTAGTAAGCACCTGATAAACTAAACTAACTAACATTTTTATCATAAATTAAGGAGATAATAAAATGGCAATATCAAATGATCTCCTATCCTCAACGCTTTACAGCATTCGGGATAGTGAAGTAGACAACCTCTTCAAGAAGGTTGCTTTCCTTGACGGCGTTCGCAGAGCGGGCGGTGTTGAGACAGAGAGCGGCGGCATTAAGATCCAGCGTCCTCTCTCAATCGCAGAACATTCTACGATTACACAATTGGCTACTGGCTATGAGCCCGTTTCCCTCGCGGTAAACGACGTTCTTCGTCCTGCTATTTACGACTGGTGTGACTTTACTGCGCCCATCGTAATTACCAAGAAAGAAGAAATGGAGAACAGCGGTGAATATGCGATCGTTAAGATCCTAGAGAGCCGAATGAAGTCCGTTATGGGAATGCTTCGTCGTGAGCTTAACAAGCAGATCCTTCGTGGTGATTCATCAGTTCTTACTGCTATGAACACTTTGAATGGTGATGTAAACGGCACACTTGGTTCCGCTACTGGTTTCCTTGAGCACGTCGCTCCTGCGCCTCTGCCCTCTGGTCAGAACAACGTAGTCGGTGGCATCTCAAAGGCAACCTTTCAGGTTCCCGGTTGGCTAAACCAGTTCGCAAACGCTGGTGGAACCTTGGCTATGACTGACCTCTACAACCTCTACATCGCTGCCAACAGCGTTGCTCCCGCAGGTGATGTCAGCCATCTCATTATGTCCGATGATGCTTTCAGTCAATACCGCAACCTCCTGTTCGCGCAGGAACGTTTCGTTCAGACTGATAAGCTTGATGGCGGCAGAATGAGCCTTGCCTTTAACGGTGCCATTGCTGAACAGGATCCAGAGATGGGCTTTGCTTCATCTCTTGGTGGTAATCCATCAGTTGATGCATATATGCTCAACTACGACGGCGTTAAACTTGTCTTCCATAGTGAAGGTGATTTTGCTGTCAGCCCATTTGAGCACATCTCGGGCACTACTGCTCGTGCTGCTCAACTTTATGTTAAGGTTCAGCTTGTTGCCGATCATCTCGGTTCACAAGGTGTTCTCGTCAACGCTTGATAGTAAAATTAATCTAAACTAAAAAGGAGAAAAAGATAATGGCTACTTCAACACTAATACAATACCTAGAAACCGAACGTTACGGCTCCCTCCCCGGTGCCGGCACAGAGGCTGTTGGCGAAGATTCTATGAATCGTCGTCAGGTAGAGACTTTCATCGCTGCTGCTGCGATCACACTTGGTCAGACCGTCTCACTAGACGCTGCTCAAACTGCTGATGGCGACAAAGCAATTAAGGTCAAACCTTCTGATTCAGGAGACACCAACCTTGTCTGCCCAGTCGGCGTGGCTCTTGCCGCTGCCGGAATTGGCGATAAGGTAGAGGTCTGCGTTCGTGGCGTCTGTAAGGCAACTGCTGCTGCTCACACCAAGGGCGATGTCCTTACTGTGACCGCCGCTGCTGGCACACTAGACACCACCGCTGCTGCGACCAGTCCTGCTGTCGCAATCAGTCTAGATGGTGCTAATCCCACCGCTACTGTTTTCGTTCGTGGCGCATTCTGATTAACAGAATCGTCTAGATTACTAGCCCTCCTTCGTTTTTTGACGGAGGGGGGCTTTTTGCTTGACTTTTACTTTATTCATAGAGGAACACTAAATGGCTAATCTCAAAGCATTACGCGAGAAAATAAAAAACATTACTGATTACAGCCCTGAATTACAGGCTTACAACGATCAGTTAGATCAATTAATAAATGACGCTTACCTAGACATCTGGACTACGAAGCGCTGGAACTTTGCTACTAGACAATACTTCTTTAAGTTCATCCCCGATATGTTGCCCACCAGAGATGTTATTACACCGGGCGCAAGCATTAACGCTAATGTTCAGAAAGGCTCACGCTCTGTCTCATTTTCAGCACCGATGGATAGACTATTAAGAAAGAATTTTGAGGGACAGGTTATTCAGATCCAGAATTATGAATACGGAATTTCTAAAATTGTTAGTGCGTCAAACATCCTCCTAGATGAAGCATTTCACGGAACTACTAATGTTGATGACGTTAGTTGGAGAATTAAAAAGCGTTACTATGATTTACCACAGGATTCACTAGAACTACTTGCTCTTGCTCACAGAGACATTCCAAATGGTAATGGCGTAGGTCGTTTTCCTCCCTACGGAAAACTATTAGGACTAATGGCTCGCAGAGATGAAGAACTAAACCTACGAATGGATTATGCCGCTTCTTATGCCGAAGCTTATGTTTGGTCTCCATCTTTCTTTGTTCCAGAAGCACAGCAACTAACATTAACCGACATAGGAACAGATTTAGCTGATGGCTTTCCAAAGAATAGTTATTTAGAAGTATGTTGGGCGTTTGTTAGAGATGGTAAGGTCGGTGCCCTATCAGAGCCAAAAACTATTCACTTTACTGGTCAGGGGAACGGAACACACCAACTACAAATAGATTTTACTACTTGGGATGACCAACCTATTATTGCCGACACCTTTCAGTCTTTTGATAGACAGCCTACGCAATTTGAGGGACTACGCAAAAAGATTTTCTGGAACCAGAACTTTGATAGAATTAAAGGCAACAGACGAGGACTACCAGTTTGGAAATGTTTTAATAACAGCGCGATGAGCGCCACAAGAAATAGTCCAAACTTCCTAGATCCGATTGAGGTTGTAGACACCGTTTCTACTTTTAACGTAACTAAATTCACATGCATTGATCCCGGCAACAAACGCTACATAGAGATGGACGGACAATACAACCGCATTAGACCTTATCCTCGCGTAGATAGTTTTGACGAAGAAGTCACTAGGCAAGCCCAAGATGATGTTAATGGAATCTCAAAGGTTCCACAGGACTTTTTACGCGAAGGTGTTGCTCGCTATTACTACAAGCCCGAGCACCTTGGCTTTGCTACTGATTCACCAGAGATGCCCCACGAATTCCATCATCTTATTGTCTACAAGACATTAGAGATCCTTTACGATAAGGTTGGTTCTATGGCTAATGCCGAGAACTATCGTCGTAAGATGGATAAAGAAATAAAACAACTAGAAAAGCGTTACACCGATCACATAGATTCCCTTGTTCGTAGAGGTCAATTTAGAATGACTGGTAATAGGTTCTTTCAATACGATTATGCGTCTTTGAAGACAGGAGGCTGAAATGGCTATTAAAGGGCAAATCTTAAAGTTTAGCACCGCTCCTGCTATTGACCAGAGATGGAAAGAATCTACCGGTGGTGCTGAAAAGATCCAAAACTTTCGTATTGATCCACAAGGCGATGGTTGGCTTGCTGATAGAGGTTTAGAGCCTTGGTTTGATTTTTCTGGTAAAGAGATTTCTCCCAGCCAACTTACAGTAAGTAAAATCTTTGAGGCAAAAGTAGATTCACAATTTATCTGGACCAAACAAAGCACCGGACAGGTCTATCACTTTATTGAGCAAAATGGTTTCCTCTACTATCTTTGGGGAAATAATAATAGTAGTGCTCTTACTACACCACCAAATGAATTCTTTGATAATTCGCGCGTAGTTATTGGAACTGGTCGTAGAATTAGAAAGGTTGGTGACGTAGGCACACAATACATCCCTTATGGAAACAGACTATTAATTATTAATGGTTTTGATAAGCCTATCTGGTTTTATGGAGACAATCGTTTTAGAGACTTTGGTTTTCAGTCCATAGCACCATCACCAGAGGTTATTGACATAATTCCTAAATACACACAGGTTACTGACCTTACTGATGGAATTACGAGACCTAGTTTTGGTCCAAGCAGACCGATTGGTTTAGGCGACACAGGCGATAATGATGACAACACGTTTGCTTACAAGATGAGCTTAATCAGCGACACAGGTTCTGAAAGTCCATTAGGCAACGCAAACTTTGTTGATTGGGCAGTAGATGAAGATGAGAACGTAAAAAGAGGTATCTTTCTTATTGATGTTCCAACAGGCAAGAAGGGGATTGTTGCTCGTAACATTTACAGAACCAAGAATATGCGTAACAATTCTAGTTCAGGCACCGCCCAAGACCAACTTTACTATCTTGTTCGCCAGATAGAAGATAATAGCACAGACGCTTTTATTGACGTAATTCCTGATAGTTCGCTAGTAACACCTGCTCCTTCCCTTACTGCTTCGGCACCAATCTCAACCACCTATCAGTTTGGAGAGGCTTGGAACAATAGACTTTGGCTAGGCGGTGGTGCTGACCATCCCACAAGAATTATTTACAGCGATGCTGGACTTCCCGAACAATTTGGAGCATTTAGTTATTTTGATGTGGGCTCAACTACTGGTGGGCACATTACTAAACTTATGGGCTACTACAACAGCCTACTTGTTTTTAGAGAAAAATCAATAGACATTATTCGTAATGGACCACAAGGTCTTACGATTTCTTCACTTACGCCAGATGTCGGCACAACGGCTTCTAACACGATTTGTTTAGTCCCCGGTGTCGGGATAGTCTTTTTAAATAAAGATGGCTTGTATGCGACCACAGGCGGCTTGGAAGGTGGCTCACAAGTTAGTGTCGTAAAGATCTCTGACTTCATTAGCAAGGCAATAGAAACTATTAACATTCCAGCCCTGCCGAACTGCTGTGCTGCTTATTCCAAGAAAGAAAAAGAATACTGGCTACACTATGTTCGTAAGGGCGAAGTAGTTCCAACAAGAGGAATTGTTCTTCATAGCTACAATAAATCGTTTTCTTTCAGGGGAACTAATGATTCTAGCGAAGAATACTTATGGTCTTTCACTACTATCCAAACAGATCCAAATGGAAACTTTATCTTTGGAACTAGACCTGATTGGAGACTAGCTAATGGTTCTCCATCTACACCAACAACTACTGCCTCCAAGGGCTCTTTAATAGGCTTACAGGTTTGGTCAGGTGCTTCTTACTGGGGCAAGACTTTAACTACTGGTGCTGCTTTATCAGATCCAGCTAGAAGACTTTACACCGGAACAGAAAATCCATTAAAGACTAACATTTGGGAAAGCAACTGGATGAACTTTGGAGACGCTGCTATGAAGCATCGTGTGTTTAGTGTTGAGATGGAAATGGTTTCTTACGGAGATAATTTAATAAAACTTGACTGGGGGAATGACTACGACATTACTTGGTATGAAGCAGGTGGTCAAAAGATTTCCAAACCAGAATTAGTCTTTACTGAAAATGAAGATCCAGTTTTTGGTCCCGAAAACCTAACAATCAGCAAGGTTCCATTTAAAATAGGATCAAGTGCTCTTCGTGCTGGTAGAATAGTGGTAATTCGCTGGGACGTAAACACTAAATTAGTAGATAATTTCAGGTTCCGCGTAAAAGGAGAGAACGGCGCTACATTTCACATTCTTGGATTTAGCATTAACTACGCCACTAGCGACCAAACACCTCTCAACCAGAGAGCAGGGCTACAACGCCCGCAGCCTTACTAGGAGATAAAATGGCTAAAACATTCACAGACAAACCTTTGAGGCAATTTGATCAAGTAAAAACTGCGAACATCACCACTAACCTTGATAAAAATTTAGATGAATTAAATGGTAGATTAGATTCTAACAACTTACCTGTTAAGTCAGTTCTTAAACAACACCTCAAAGCTGCTGTTGGATCAGAAACCGCTGGTGGTGACGTAAGTAAGATTATTTCCGTAATGCCTACGCAGGCTTACTATCAAAATAAAAGAGATTACAACAACACTAATGTTGGTAGTGCCGTAGACATTTATGATCCAATCACCTCAATAAATCTAGACACCGATTTTTATGGAGCAGGTTTTAATCCTCTACAAGAACTAGACCAATACTTTGAGACTTTCCCACTACAATTTGACGCAAAAGAGGGAATGCTTATTGGCTGTGCGAACCTTGATTGGGAGCACGGCAACCAAGTTTATGGCGTTAGTCTTGGAGGGGATCCACCAGTTACTGGTGCTCGTGGGCGTGGGAACGATTGGTATTCTGAAATCCAAGTTTATGTTAATAATGTTGTCGTAGCATCAACAGGAAAGATAATGCCTAGACGACATTCTACGCAAATCCCTTTTGCTGTCGCTACTGGAACACAACCAGTCACCATAGATGTTCGTGTTAAAATCAATAATTGGTATGTAGCCGGTGATCCCGGTCCTGCGGGCACTTGGACTGCTACAGACTTTAAGATTTTTAGTGCGAACATCTGGTGCCGAAATCAATACCGATAAGGAGAACTAATGGCTATTGTAAAAAATAATTTATTTGAGGATGGGGAAATCCCCACAGCGGCGCAACTAAATCAGCCTTATGATGACGCTGCAACAATCACGCAAGATCTAGACACCGACAATACGGACGACAACTGGATTACTATCAATCATTTGGCTTCGCAAACTGGCATTAATCAGTTATTTAGTTTTAATTACACAGGAAACGTTCAGGAAGAGATTACCTCTGCCTCTTATGTTCCTATCCAAAATGATGGTGGTGCTTACAGCATCGCTACGCTAGGCTATGCCCCAGAAGTAAATGAGATCTTGCGCGTAGAATCTTGCGGACTTCAAAGCGCCAGCATCGCTACACAGACTTATGACAGCACAAGCGCTACGAGAGGAGATAGAAACTACTACGCTTTTAGATTGGTGTTATTTTACAACGATGGTGGAGCCACCACCTTCCTTACGCTTGGTGAATGGGGCTACACTTTTACTTCTATGGCTGGTGGTAATAGCCGCGTATGGACAACAAACAACGGATTAGCAAAAGAAACAGGTGTTCCACTTGCTTACCAAACATTTTCATTTTCGTGTGTTCACATAAATAAGGCTGTTGGTAGAACCTTTGAGAAAATAGAATTACAAGCCAAGGTAAATTACACCAGCAACACACTAAAATTAACTAGAAACAATATCATAGCAGTAAGGGGGCAAAGATAATGGCTTACGTTAAACCTTTCACTTTCGTAGATGGAAATGTTCTTGACGCTGATAATCTTGAAAGCAACGATAATGCTCTTCGCATTTATGAAAATCAAAATGTTATTGCTAATGATTACAAGGATAATGCTTTCTCAACAGAAGAATTCCAACTAGGCGATTATCAACCAATCACTAATGAATACTGCTTTGCTACTGGAATAGCAACAGGAAACCACACGGCTTCACCGCAAATAAAACAAGCCTATTGGACTTCAACAATTAAAAAAGGACGACTAAATGATAATACTTTGCCTATTTGGTCTTCTCTTTACCACACGGCACCAGCGGTCTACATAGAAAGACCGGGCAACGTTCTTATTACTTTCGGTGGTGATAGTAAGTCAGCCGCTAATGCTATTGCTACTAGTGGATTTTGGGACACTACGTTAAAACTTGGTTACAGAAAAGATGATGGTCCTTTGATTTTTAGTGAACAAGCAAGATCCTTTTCTTTTGAGGAATGCGCTTTTAGCTTTCCAAGTAGTGGTAATGTTAATCCTTTTGGTGGAACAGGAACACCTTCTACATCGGGCGATGAGGCAAATGGAGACGCACAGAACGGCTTGCGTCGTTGGATTGGTTTTAGTGCTATTATCCCCGTAACAGCAGGACTTTACAAGTTTAGCCTCTACGCTAATGCCAAAGTGGAAGAGGGCTTTCTTACCGCAAGGCAGTTTAAGTGCGAAGTATTCTACAACTGACTTGACTTTTACTTTATTCATAGGAGATTAACAAATGGATCCAATCACAATTGCTATTTTGTCGGCTACGGCAGGCACCGCTATTAGTTCTTTACCAAGCCTAATTGGTGGCAAACAACATAGGGCAAATAAAAAGCGCCTAGAAGAATTAGAAAAGCGAAGGGCTGCCGGCAACCTTGGTCTTTCAGGCAGAGAAGAAGCGGCTATGAGCGGCAAATTACGTGCTACTGCCGACCAAGCATCAGAACAATTGGAACAGCGACAGAAGCAACTACTTGCTGGCGGTGGTCAGGCATCTGGTGGTCAGGCATTAGCATCTGCTCTTGGACTACAACAGGAAAGGATGGGACTAGAAAGCGAGGTAAGTCAACGCATTTTAGAGGCTGACGAAGCCGAGAAGCAAAGAGAACTAGATGAACTTTATGCTCTTGAAGCGGCTGTTGCTCAAAAGAGCAGAGAGCGTGTCCAAGCTGTTGCTAATATTGCTGGCTCTGGTGTTGAGGCAGGATTTAGTTCAGCCGCACAGCAGGCTGTTATTCAAGGTCAAAAAGACATTTCACCAGAGCGTGTTAGTGCGCTTGCTGGACAACTTGGCGTTTCTGACGATGAGGCAAGAGGCTTCTATGAAATGGCTATTGAGAATCCTGAAATGATGAGATTTCTTACCGCGCAACAGGGGAAATAACAAATGGCTATTAGAAATGTTAATGGGCGTAATGTTTATGTTCTAGAACCAGCCAGTCCTACTGCTGGAGCTAAAACCACTACTGGTAAGAACTGGGCTACGCTTTACACCGACTTGCGTTGGCAGGTCTGGGAAGCAACACAGAAGAACGAAGCAACTATGCTTAAACTGGAACTTCAAAGTGCTGACCAGCGTAGAGATTACTATGATGATAAAATTAAAATCCTACAAGATCAGCGTAAGCAGTTACAGAGCGCCGCACTAAAAGCAGAAAGAGGGAGCACAGGTTCAGCAAATAGCGATGCTCTACGAGCCGCACAGGGCTTGGAACGAATGGCTCGTGCTACTGCTGGTAAGACCGTAACTACATCAGGCAAGACTGATGCGTTTGGTGATCCCATTCCTCCCACTACTAGAACTACCGTTCCAACTGGTGGTGTAGATTCAAAAGCAAAACAGATTTATGGAGCAATCGCAGAAGACTTTCTTGCTGGTGAAGCAACAGAAGCAGAAGCCGGCGAGCCAGCGCCCGTTGGTCCATCATTAGATTCGCAAATAGAAAGACTTGATCAAGAATTAGAGGTTCTTTTATCACAGCGTCAAACTGCTGGGACTGGTGCTGATTTTGATTTACAGGCAAGAACACGCAGAGCCTTTGAGGCAGATCAAGGTGTTATTGGTCAGGGAGGAACAGCCTTTGGTCTTGCTCCCCGTCGTCGTAGAACTAGGGCTCGTGTAGATCAGCCACTAGCACAAGAGCGCGTAGCCGCTTTTGCCGAAGATGCTGTTGAAGATAGAGCCCAAAGAGAAGCACTACAAGAAAAGAGAATGGATCTCTTGCTTCGTAAAGATGAACTTGGTTTTCTTATTGAGCCAAAAGAAGGACAATCAGAAGGTGAATTACTACGCAATCAAGCGTTGTTACAATCATTTGACGATCAAATTTCAGAGATTGATTCAGCACTTGCTCAACCATCAGTAATAGAAAGTGCTCTACAATCACCAGAATTTACACCTCGTGGTGCTGGCGAACTATTACTAAAAGATAGATTCTCTCGTCAGCCCGAACCTGCCCCACGCGCTATGGTTTCTACTGGTGAGATGGAAGTAGAAGAAGTGCCCCCAAGCCCCGTAGAGACCTCTGGTGGGATGGAAGAATTAGGACTGGCTCCTAGGTCTCCTGATGAATTAGAAGCCGCTAGAAGGGCTGTGGAGGCTGCTGGTGATGGTCTAGGACCAAAGACCGAAGGTCAATTACCTGCCGCACCAGTCGCAGAAGAGCGTGCCCCCATAACTGATAGATCATTACAGGCTCAACCTGTTCCTGCTGGACAGCGAAGGCTGCCCGGTGAAGGGATAGTTGGTCCAGCACCAGAAGAAACACCATTACCTCGTGGTCAGCCAGTTGAGCTTGGTAAAGAACAAATTACTGATCCAGACATTCTAGATAATTCTAACTTTATTCCATCAAGAGATCTTGTTGAAGAAGCACGCGATTATTATCGTGGAATGACTATTCAGAGAGATGGCGATAAGAGACCTCGTAAAATTCTAGCACCACAGCGTTATTATGGTGGCGAAGTCCCAATGGTCAAAGAATTTCTTAAAGATCAAATCAGGAATCAAGCACCTGTTGGTGTAGATGTTGAGGAAGAAATTGAGGCTGTTGATGAAAGCAAACCACAGACTTCTACTACTAGACAAAGAAAAGATCTTTACAGAATGCGTGTCGTAACCGAAGGCGCTAGACTAGCCAAGACACCAAAGAAACTTGAAAGATTAGCCAAGACTAATTCAGAAATAGAAGATAGACCAGAACATTTGGTCATCGTAGATAAATTAATGGCTACTAATAGTGGCAAAAGTAATGCTTTTAATATGTCTTATGATGAGATTAGTAGGGCTTACAAAGATAATCCAGATCAAAGGAAGGAAGCACATTCCTATTTAGTCGCAAGGGACATCCTTGAAAGCGACATAACAGAACCACTAGCATAAAGGAATAATAAATAATGGCTTTCTCACCAGATCAAAAGGCACAGATTAAGAAGCGTGCCGAAGAACTAATAGCATCAGGAACACAACAAGGTCAAGCAGCCCAACAGGCTGTTAATGAACTTTTTACCGCAGAAGAGCTACAAAGCATTTATGCTCCTGTTGTTGCCCCAGAACCAATAGAACCAATAGTTGAGACAAGAACACCTGAAATTCAGGAGGTTGATGTTAAACTACAAGACGCACAAGCGGACTATGTTCGTGAGCGTTCCCGTCAGTTGCGTGAGACGCAACAGATGGAAGAGGAAGAGGCACGCAAAACTGCTCTTGCCGAAGTAGAACAAAACATTAGAGAACCAGTCCCACTTGGATTTGGTGGTGTTGATGAAAGAAAAGAGAGCCCGTTATTTGGTGCTCCCGATCTTTTGCCCGAACCTTATGCTCCTAGGGAGACACCTATTGCTGACCAGCAGGGCGCTAGTGGTGTTGATTTTATTGAGATAGGCAAGGTGTTTCAGAAGACTTTCCAAGAGAGCCCAGAGGACGCACAGGCTGACGTAGAGGCATTTAGAACTTTCTTCTTTGATCCTGCGTTGGCTAGACTAAAAGGTTCCGGTGTTGTTGGGCAAGAAGCCGAACGTCAAGCACTAGAAGAAGCATTTGAAGGTCTATCAGACATCGCAGTAAAGATTAGCGATAAAGATACTTACCTCAAAGCACCTGACCAAGTTGGTTCAGGAGATCCTTGGATTCGTGCTTTCTCAAAGCAAGTAGATGTTGGTGAAGGTGTTCCTGACTTATCAGAAGCACAGAGGCAGTTCTTAAATAGTAGAACTGAAAGAGCCAAAGAAAAGCAGGTCGCATCCCGTAGTAAAGAAACAACAGAAGTTGTTGTTCTTGCTGACGGCACCGAGATGCCGAGAGAGATTTACGACATTCAGATTAGGCAACAGCCTGAACTTGGTGAGCCCGTCTCAACAAAACAAGTTCTTAAAACTGAAAGTCAGTTGCGTAGAGAAGTTGATGAAGCCGATCCTACGCCTTGGTGGCTTACTGATAAAGCAGGTGAGATTAAAACAGATCCAGAAAAGTTTGAGACATTTGGTTTCTTTACAACAGAGACACCTTTTGGAACAAAGAAAGAAACTACTGGTTCTTGGATCTTACGCTCTGCTATGAGCCCTATGAATGCTGCTGCCGGTGCTCTTGCCGAAGTCGCTTATGGCTTTGGTCCACTAGAAGAAGCACGAGAAGAAGCACGCCCCCAAGAATTTAAAGATAGTCCTATCCTACTAAATGTTGCCGAAGGTAGAGGAATGTTTGGTGAGGCAAAAGAAGCCGCTGAACTTGCTGGTCTATCATCAGAAAACTTGCCTGCTCTTTACTACACCACACTTGCTGGTGGTTTTGCTGCCGATATTCTTGATCCCTCACTAGATGTAGCCAAGGCTGCTGGTGTTGCTGGTCGTGCTGGCGTTCAAAACCTACGAGGCGCAAAGGCGGTTTATGGAACTTTGGACACCGCTAGAACAGGAGAAGCACTTGGTGGCGCATTAAAACTTGGTGTTAATGATTTCTTGGATAGTTCTTTGATTGGGATACCATACAAGGATCGCTTTGAGGCTGGTGATGTTAGAGGGATTATTTCTCGTAATGTAACCGAAGAGATGAACATAGCAACACTAGCAGACGAACTTGCCTTTGAGGGCAAGACTGCTGATGAACTTGTTGAGGCTCTGACACCAGCACAGAGAAAGACACCTTTTGGTAAGAAACTTATTGATGAAGCAGACAAGGCACCAGAAAGCGCACTTGATGAAATTCTAGAAGCCGCTATTAGAGAAGATGATTTACTAAATGAAGCGATTGACGTTTCTAGATCACTTGATGATTTTGTTGAGGGAGGCGGTGCTGGTGCGGTTGGAAGAATAAGAAGAAAAGATTTACAAAGAGCACTTGGCTCTCTTGCTAAAATAGATCCTGCCGTAGCCTCTGTTTTTAAGGGCGGTAGGTCGCTTGGTCTTGGTAAGATTGTTTCTACACTTGCCGAAGAAAGCCCTGAATCTTTCAGAAGACTTAAAACACTTCTAAATTATGACTTGGCTTCCAAGCGTGTTGCGAAGGCTACAAAAGACATCTCTGGTCTTGGTGACCAAAATGTTGTTGCTATTACGCATAATACTTGGGCTAGTAAGGCAGATGCTAAAAAGATTTTAGAGACCGTAAAAGAAACTGACCTAGGAAAACTTGCTCAATCTCTTGATGAGGTAGAATTAATAGTAACAAACAGAGGTGCTATTTCTAATCCTACTTCTAGATTACCAAGAGGCGTGGACGCACCTACGAAGACAGCACCTCGCGTTCTGCCTGCTTACAGACTAGATGATAAGTCCGTTGAGACAATTCTTGACACAGCAAATGATCTACAAAGACAAGCCAAGATGGACAACATTACCTACAACCAGATTATTACTGACATTAGGAATAGCAGGGGAATTACTATTGAGAACTTCCGTAAGTTGCTAGATGCCGAGATTGATCTAGTTGCCGAAGGACTTGCCGCAACAACGGGAGCGCAAGTAACAAGAGCGAGAGACTTGGCTAGGCTTTCTATTGGTGAGCAGTTGGATTTCTTACAGCCTCTGGAATCACGCTCATTTAGTAGAACTGCGTGGCGCAAACTAACTGAAAAACTTACTGGTAGAACACCAAAGGCATCATCACTATCTCTTGGTCAGCGTCAGTTATTAGACAAAGCAAGAACAAAGATTTCCAGTCTAGACGTAACACTTCGTAAAGACATTCAGAGACTTGTTAAAGATGCCGACATGCAACGAGCCTATGGAATTATTAAAGAAGGTGAGGACGCAATCCCGCTCACTAGGCAAGAGGCGCTAGGTCATTTGATTGTAGGACCTTCACGCGAGATGGGCGATGTTGATAATCTGCTTCGTGTAAGAGCCATTTTAGACGACATTCTTGGTGATATGTTTTACACCAAGACAACCAAAGAAAACATCTTTGACCTATTCACAGGAACCAAAGTTCAGCAAAATAGCAAGGTGTTCTCTTCTGCGGCAATGGATAAAATAGCAGCACAGCTAGATGTTCTTGCTGACGAGATAATTCTTGATCCCAGTAAGTTCTGGGAAAATGCTAATGAGGCTATTAGGATTGCTAAAACAGAAATCATAGATGCCGGCGATCCTAACTTACTTCGGTATCCAAAAGATGAGATTACTTCCGTTGTTGATAATAGCAAAGGTAAGATTCCAGCCGAAGTTCAGTTGGCTGCTTATTACAGAACAGAAGCCCAGAACGTTGCTGATGAGGTAATCTCTGATCTTATTAACACCGAGATTGGTAAGGGCAGACTTGCTGTTCAGGATGCTTTCTCCGCACCATTTAGAAAAGAAATGCTAGAAGTTATTGAGGAGCAGTTTGGTGGAGGAATGTTTGGTGGTGCTCCCGCATTAGGACAGGATGTTTCTGCCCGCGCTATTAAGAACAGACTAATCGGACGCTTATCTGATGATGGCGGTGGTCTCTCTGTTGCTGATCTTGAAGAAGTCTTGGGAGACAGATTCCCTCGTAGATTAATAGAACAAGCAATGGAAAATCCAAGATTTGTTTCAGTAATGGAAACTTATTTTGAGGTTGCTGACGACATCGCTAATGGAATTATTCGTAGAAACAACATAGAAAACACAGAGATTGGGATGTCTAATGCTGAAAGTCTTATTGACGATTTAACTAGGGCTGATGGAGAAGCGGGAGCGCAGTTGCGCGTCCTCTTTGGTGACGATGTTGCCTCCCAATTACAGGATGATTTACGAAAGGGCTTTGAGGGAACAAGGGAACAATTACTACTAGCACTTGAAAGAAAGTATTCTGGTAAGGCAACTGATCAAGTTCTTAATGTCCTAGACAAAACTAAAACAGGAATTGAGAACCTACGTTATTCTCTTATCCTAAATGCTAGACCTCGTTTCCACGGAGCAAACCTTCTTACTGGTGCCGACATTTATTATGGAACCACAGGACGCTTACCAGATCCAAGAGACATTTTTGAAGGAGCAAAGGTCTTACGCAACAAAAATCCAAACGCCATAATCTTTACTGATCCATCTGGTCGTGCTTACACTAGCGGAGAACTAAATGAGATCCTAGAAACTGCTACTGGACGCTCTGTCTACCGAACCGCTGCTCCATCTGCTAATGTTGATAGAATGGTTGATCTTCTAGATGAAAGAGGAATAGGTGCTAAACTAACAGGTGGTGATAAATTAAGTGCTAATCTTTTACCTACAAGAGCAAAAGATTTAGCCGAAGCATTTAAAGATTTACCACAAAGCGAAGACTTGCTTTACCGCTATGCGGCTCTTAAATCCGCCCTACGAGAAGGACGCTCTATTGAAGACGCTACTGCGTTGGCTCGTAAGTCTATGTTTGACATAGGAGACATAGACGCAGCAGCATTACCACAAGGAATTAAAAAGGCAGAAGCAAACTTCCGTCGCTTGGCTCTATTCTATGGTTTCCAGAGAAACAGCCTGATGAACGCAATCAAAAACTTTTCATCGGCTGGTGGTTTTAAAAGAATAGCAAAGGCAAAAAGATTTAAAGACAACACAGAGGCTTTGTTAGTAGATGATGAGACATCTGAATACAGCCCATCTTACGCACAAACAAGAATTCTTCTTAACAAGTTGGATTGGAAACCAGATGAGGGCAAGTCTCTTATTCTTACCTCTCCACCACTACAATCGCTTGATGCTGTCTACACACTTGCTGAAATGTTAAAGGGAGAACCGCAAGGAATCATAGGTGGATTTATTCGTCCAGAATACAAAGCAGCCCTAGGCATAGAAGATAAGTTTTCTAGGGAACTTGATGAGGTTCCACCAGAACACATTAACATTTTAAAACTAACTACTGATAATCCTACTGACGCTATTAATCTTCTACTATCGGGATTTGGTGCTGAACCTGTTGGTGGTTTTGAGAATAAAGATGGAAGACTTGTTATTCCCCTTAACACACCTAAACAAAAGAAGTCTTACAGAAGATTTATGGATGCTATGTCTATGGCTGGTTTATCTGCGCCCCTAACTGACTTTTCTAGAACATTACTACCAGAAGACACAAAGGTCGGTGCGATGGGAGGGGGAGCATTAGGACAGGCTGCTTTTGCTACAGCCGCTGTTACGCCTATGACTTACCTTTCACCAGAGAAGCAGGCTTACTACGATAGACTATCAAGGCTACGCTCACTACAACAGATGGTTTCATCAGTCAAGGGATCGGAGGCTGAAAGAGAAGAGGCTACTATTACACCAGAAGCCAAAGAACAAATGAAAGAACAGGCTGATAAGAGAGAAGATCTACGCATTAGAAAGAAAACAACACCAACAAAGAGACGCAGAGCAAAGATAGAAATTAAGCGTGAGATGGATAAACTTATTCGTGATGTAAGGGCTGGTAAGTATGCTGGTAGAAAAGAGGAAGCCAAAAAGAAACAGCAAGCATTAAAGAAAGAAATGGAAGCACTAAAAGACTAACTTGACCTTTACTTTATTAATAGAGCACTATGCTCGGCATTTTACAAGAAGGAGAAGATTATGCCTAAAACCGGACATTTTTATCACGAGAGCAAAGTAGTTGCTGATAAAGCACTAACAGGGACAGCCTTTGCTGCTTCCTCAAACCACGAACACAACTTTTCTTTGAGCCTACCACCGCCCACAGCAGGTCGTGTTTTCAGTTCCCAAATAGAAGGCGTTGAGGTTCAGCTTAAAACTATTGCTGGCTCACCTGCCCCAACCAAAGTTATTATTCGTGCCTGCTATGATTCCACAGGAAACCAGTCTTTCCTACCAGACACCGAGGCTACTATTGCCCTAGGGATTGGCGTTGCGACCGAAGGCACCGTTGCTTATTCTTTTAAGATGCCTATTCGTCAGGAAGCAGGTCAGTCTATTTTTCTTTTCTTTAAGATTGATTCAGGAACATGCACCGTCTCTTCTTCAAGAATTACTTGGAGCGAATAAATTATGGCTGTCGTTCAAGTATTTAATCCAGAAACAGGGGGCTCCATCGGTGGTGGTAGTGGTCCTGTTGTTTCAGCATCACTTTACAATATCCCTTTTGGAGATCCAATTGATCTAACTGATGGCTCTTGGACACTATTAGATCCAAGCTCTTTGGTTAAGGCTGTTAGTTTCTCTGGTGGATTTAACACCGTCACATTTAATCAACTTGCCGTTGGTTCCCAAGACTACAACTGGACAAGCGGTGCCAACATTCTTTCTCCCAGATGGTATAAGAAGGCAACAATTGATGGAACACAAGTTTCCACAGATGATGTTGTTAATGCCTTATTCTATATGGAAGTAGACAATTCTATCAGAGAATTTAATAATGCTAATGTTAATGGAATCTGTCAAGATCCCACCAGCACAAGTTTAACTGCGGGCGTAAAAGGAACAGGGGCAACTTACAATATGACCACGCCCGGTGGAACTAACGCACCGATGGGCGTTTGGACCGTTAATGGTGCGGCAACAACTACAAGCAGCACTAACAATCGTGTCTTTACACAAAGCCAGTATGGCGGAAGACACACAGGTTCTACTACTTTTACCTTGCTAGACGCAAACGGCTTTCGTGTTCAGAACGGCTCACGTAATGCTAGTCAAGTTTTAAGCTCCACCGTTGATGCCCATTGGATTGTTGGCGTCGGCACAAGAGGCATTATTGCTATTGCCGAAGATAGTCGCGTAAGATTTAAGGCTTACCACAAAGCCGTCAAGATGAACCTAGCAGGTGTATTATGATTAAAGCAGACAACAGCCAGATTATTTTTGGTTACATAGACGACATAGAGGGATGGTCAGTCCCACTTGTTATTGACATAGAAGAGGCAATAAGACTTATTGAGGAATACGATCCAGACGATAAGTATTCACCACCAGCCGCAGACAGCAGAGAGATTGCGCGTGTTTTTCTTGACGCCTTAAAGGCGGCGATGGAGGAATAAAATGACTTTTGACTTCGCAGTTTTAGCACCGTTAGTTTCAGGTCCCGCCGCCGCTGTCTTTGTATGCCTTGTTGTAATGTGGAAAGGCTACAAACTTATTGTAGAACAAATGATTCCAGCCCAAAGACAAAACATTCAGGACATTTTAGAAGAGCATCGCAAAGATAGAAAGGTTTTTGTTGATGGTCTTGTCTTGATGGACAAGAGACTAAATTCAGTAGAAGACGACATTTCTCAAATCAAGCACATTATTATCAAGGAGAACAAATGAGAAAACTAAAAGAAAATGCTGGTGAAGATCTAATCAAGCTCACACCACGACTAATCAAATTAATTATTAAGACCATAAAGTATTCCAAAGGTGGTCTTGATAGAGAAGAGCGTAGAGAACTTGGTGAGGATTTACTACTTCTTGCCTATGAGATTCTCGGGGACATAGTAGATTAATGCCTTACACAACAACCAAGCCCCGTAAGAAGGTCAAGAAGCCTTTAAAAAAGAAAAGAAGTGGGATTATGGTGCCCAAAAAAACAAAGCCTCCTGTAAAGCGTAAGAGCCCTTACGGAAGAAGAAAGTAATGCCCAAAGATGCCTGCTACAAGAAAGTTAAAAAGTCTTACAAAGTCTTTCCATCAGCAAGGGCATCGCAGGCTATTGCTAAATGTAGGAAAAAGAAAGGTAAAGTTCGTAAGACCAAGAAAGGTAAATCACTTAAGCGTTGGCAAAAAGAAAAGTGGATTGACACTAGAACTGGTAAAGCCTGTGGAGCTAAAACCAACAAGAAACAATATTGTAGACCTACCAAACGTGTCTCAAAGAAAACACCAAAGACCGCCTCACAGATTTCCGCCAGCACTAAAAGAGCGCAGGCTCGTAGAAAGTCCGCTGGTAAGAGAGCAAAGACTTTACGCAAGAAGAGATAAATAAAAAGCCCCCAGTTATGGGGGCTTACTTGTTAGGCAAAGATAAAGCCCCCAAGGACCGGAGGATTAATGGTCCAAGGGGGCAAGCAGGAGACACCGAGGTCTTATTCAGGTGCCTATTAGTAAGTAGTCAGAAATCTCCAAAACGTCCTACTTAATTGTGTCTTCTACTGCTATTTCATCTTTACATCTTACTTCATAAAGATCTTGTTGCTTGATAGAACCTTTGAGGTTCTCAACAATCTCTACCATTTCATCTATTTTAACAGAAATGTTCTGTAATGTAAATAGAATTTTGTTAAATTCGCTCATTTGTTTAGTCCTTTAAAAGTTGCTTTCCAGCCGGGCATTACGAACTGGGGATTATGGTTAGGAGGCAGGTTGTTTTTATCCCAGTAAAAGAAAGCCAACCAACCACTATCATCCTTATTACCATTTCTAGCACGAGAGAGACGCCCTGTGTAGTTTTTTAAATAGTTAATTACTTCGTTTGCGTCATACATAAACCAAAGGTTTCTGGATTCATCTTTAAAAAAGATTAAATCACAGCCTCCCATCTTCCACCAATGCGGTCTCTTGGTCTTGGCGTCATCAGCCCATTGCTCAATAACACCAGTAGCATAACCACCAGCAAGGTCTTTGACCTCAACTGCCTTCGTAAATTGGATCTTTTTTCTTTCGTAAGTTACTGCTAGATCAAAACCGAACTTCGTCCAATCTACTTTATCTACGCTGATAAATCCTGTTATTGACTGTTGTAAAATAGTCATCAATTCCTTTTCAGCCTTATCACCTAGCGCCATACTATCGTTAAAATTATTTTGGTTTCTTGCGTTCATTTTATGCTCCTTATGCTTATGAACGAAGACTTATGAGAGATTTCATCGGTCTTCACTTATGTAGCACTTGTCAAGTGCTTTGTAGTAGTAAGTAGTTCGTCGTAAAAAAAATAAAAGTTTTATTGGACAAATCTACTTTATGTGGTTACATTAGTAGGAAGCGTAAGCGAATAGCAAGTTTTTCTATTATTATTTAATTATTAGTTGTGTGGGCGAATTCTTCGTGTTATACTATTTACTAGTGATGGAAAGAAAATAGTCTCCTCGTTTGAGACAACCTGAACTGAATAGAAATCTCTAATCAAGAAGTTTGGACTAGTCACCGACCAGTAATAAAAAGTTTTTTAGTTTGAAAGAAAAGTGCCTAAAAGAGCAATGCTTCTCTACTTGACTAAAAAAATAAGGAACTGGATAAGGCTAGGAGAGATTGAAAGGGAAACCGAATGTTCCCCTAGGTTCCAAGGTAGATAGTTGTTGACGGGCTCCTCCAAATGCCTGTGAATTAACCAGCCAAGGAAACTAGTCAGTAAGTAGCAAGAACGAATCATCTAGGTGTTCTTGGGACTACGACAAAAGGCGGTAAGGATAGTTATTTTTCAGTAACTAATAAGTATTCTATTATTTATTAAGAACTAACAAGAAGAAATTAAAGATTACAGCAAAGCATCTTTCTTAAAAAGATGTTTCTTTGAGAAGAGAATTTAAAAAAACAAATCTTAACAAAGAAAATAAAGTCAAGTAAAAAAGTGCTAAAACTTTTTGAGGAACTATTTATTATGTAAGAAGAGAGAAAATGAAAAAAGAATTAAAAGATAGATGGCGTTACAATCTCATAGGAGATAATGATTGGATAATAGATAATTTCTATTCTTACAATCCTGAAGATGACATCATAGAAGCGCTTGATAAGAAAGATGCTGAACAAGTAAGTGAAGCATTAGTCCAAGAGGATCAATCTGATGGGATTGATCTTCATTCTATGTTAGAAAAACTACCTGAAAGGTATCAATCAATTCTTTGGGATTATTACTTTGAGGGACTTTCTCTTCCTGAAATTGGTAAGAGAAGAGGCTATTCTAAACAATATGCTCATCAAGAATTTCATAAAGCATTAGATCTTATGAGGGAACTTGGTAATGACTTCACTAAATGATAGATTAATTTTATCAAGACTAACTTACTTATTTTATTGTTACTGGGCTTCCTACAAAGAAGAACAATTTAACTTAAATGTTTTAAAGAAGTTTCATCTTGATGAAGAAATAGATTCATCAGACCTTGGTTTTTACAAGGAACAACTTGTTACTATCACAGCACAACTTACCAAAGTAATGGGACCACAATGACTTATGACCACTGGGACACAGAAATGTTTAAAATGAAAGCAAAGTTAGATTCTATCCTAAATGATAATTGGATCTATCTTGACACCAAAACATTAGATTATGTTTTACATCCAAGAGAACTTGGTAAGCCAGAAGGTTATGATAAGTGGTTTAAATCTAATCAAGCAAATGAAAGAACTAATGCTAGTTTTAAAAGAATTCAGAAAAACAAAGAAGATCTAGTAAGAAGAAGACCAAGAGGTGATGCCCCCACTTACGTGTGTGAGCATTGTGGCTACACTTCACAGACTTGGTATCCAGCAGCATTTAATCGTTTTCATAACGAGAACTGTAAAGAAAATAAAATTAACAAGGAAACAAAATGACTACTATTCTAACAGGCGACAGCAGAGAGAAACTTAAAGAACTTGAAGACGAGAGCATAGACGCTCTCGTTACAGATCCTCCTTACCTAATTAACTTTATGGGAAAGGATTGGGACAAAGAGAATTCACCAGCAGCAGATGCCTCCTTCTGGGAAGAAGTGCTTCGTGTTATGAAGCCGGGAGCCCACGGATTAGTGTTTGGACATTCCCGTCAGCACCATCGTGTTATGACTGCGTTAGAAGACGCAGGCTTTGAGATTAGAGATTGTTTGATGTGGCTTTACGGACAGGGCTTCCCCAAGTCTCACAACATAGGCAAGGCAGTAGATAAGCTACAAGGTAATCAAAGAAGCAAAGTCGCAGAAAAGAAGCAAGCCGGGGCAAAGTTTAAAACTTGGTCTGATGATCCAGAGCAGACAAGATGGCATAACCAAGGCTTTAACGATAGTAGTAGAACTTCTTTTGAGGTTACTAAAGGCAATAGCGACTGGGAAGGCTGGGGAACAGCCCTCAAACCTGCTTACGAGCCCATCATAATGATTAGAAAGCCACTAGCGAAGAAGCACACCATCGCAAAAAATGTTCTAGCCTATGGCGTTGGAGGCATTAACATAGACGCTTCCAGAATAGGGACAGATGAAGATTTCAGTAATGTTAAACCAAGAAAGATGATGTCTAATCAAGGTTCAGTTAAGACTGATGACCACGATCACACAGCATCAGACACTTGGAAAGCAGCAAAGGATAAGTTACAGAACCTCGGTAGGTTCCCTGCTAATGT
>WLWF01000764.1_pt1 | contig 29968 bp, 15 predicted proteins | sample 6718331 | NCBI WGS metagenome assembly WLWF01 (sample SAMN12718692, study PRJNA515312) | sponge metagenome | isolation source: marine sponge | host: Mycale hentscheli | place: New Zealand: South Island, Marlborough, Capsize Point | collected 2003-05-01
TCATGACAGTCTCTTTTGTAACCATTTAAAGCCAGCATATATACTTAATCCATATACTGCCATAACAGTCAACGGTATTGAAAAGGAAAGTAATGTCCAAAAGTCTAATGTGAGTAATGTTTGTGTGAAGTCAATAATTGCTTCAGCATCACCCATCGGCTCTATCATCTGTGTTGTTTCGTTGTATTCCATATCTATGCCATACAACATCTCGTCTAGAGTTTCTTTAGGAACACATACTAACTCGGGCGGACACATGTCTTCCCTATATACTGTTCCTACTGGATTTCCAAATTGATCTAAGTCCATCAGCTTGTACTGTTCTTTCTAACTTTAAACTCGTCACCATTTTCTAACTTCATAGTATAACTATCGTTAGGTGGTGTAATTTCAGCATCCGCATTCATAAATCTTCTTCGTTGTATCCAATCCCAATTGTCTTCTGGAACACTTGGGTTAAACTTTTTTGGTTGTTTTTTATCTGTCATTCTTTAAATTTCCATTGTTCTCTGAACATGCAGAAGCGTCTATGGCCGTTTGCTGTTTCATATACAAACTGCATAGATAATAACTGCACTACCTTGCCTTCAAACTTACCGTTTAATGTACAAGTGTGTTCTATGAGATCACCTACTTTCGGTGTTTTCTTTGCTATCTTCTTCATCCTTCTCTGGTTTGAGATGACTCTCGTCCTCTCCATAACGACCTCGTTGTCTGTTGCCGTCGCTATTTAATTCTGTTAAATCTTGTTGCTTATTTCTAAAGTCCTTGTCTTCAGGCGACATAGTCTAGTAACTCCTTGCTAATTCTGTTGATTGCCCATTTATTCATTACATGCAAATCAACTCCGCTCCATTTGGTAATCATAAAATCACCGGGTGATCTCGGCTTTTCTAAATATAGCAAAAGTGTTTCCTCATCTACAGCACTGTGTACATCATCTGTATCAAATGTTTTGTACAGTGTTGTAGGCAATTGAGGTACGCCTTTATCTACAAAGCCAGACATCGTGTGTGCGGCTACACTAAAACTATAATCGTTTCTGTATAACCTACCCTTCCATTTGTATAAATCTCTGTAAAATTGACTATTGTCTTTTACATGCTTTACACAATTAAAGAAACTTTCTACATATGGTGTCTTTCTAAAGTAAACCACAGTAGCCCAATACATTGTTATTCCTAAGTCGTTGAGTCTATCTAAGTTCTCAAACTTTCTTTCGTGCATAACATCTTGCCACTTCCAATTCATCATTAACTCGTTGTTGTGACCCCAACATTGGTTTAATGTATTACTTAGCACTAAGTAGTCTGCATCTAGCAATATAGTTTCGTCATACGGTGATATATCGTATGCATCACATCTATTTACATTATAAAACGATAAGTTCTTTGCTGTGTGACTAGTGTCTTTGTATATGCGTATATTTGCACGTTTGAAGTTTCTATCTTTCTCACTTATAACTATATTGTTTATTGCTTTTTTAATCTTTGCTTTGCCTAACTCTTTTTCTGCGTGAGCTAAACTATGCGAATCTGTAACCACTGTAATGTCTTTGATACCTAAATGTTTCTGTATCAAAAAACTGTTTACCACTGCCAACTTGAAATAATCGATTTCATCGTTGTTATGGGCAAACATTATTATGCCACGGCTATTCTTCTTTTTCATTTAAATCCAATATCTTATGGACCTTTCTTGCCCTGCGTAGTTTTTCATACTCTGCATAGTAGTCATTTGTTACTTCAAACCATCTACTTAATATCTCTTTGTGGAATTCTTTTAGCTCTACTTTTATAGGATTGCCGAAACTATCCAGTAGCACTGCATCTTTCTTTTTAAGATCTATAAGTTGCTTACAAAATGTAAGTAATGGTAAGTCAATAACAAATGTGCCGCCGTTTATACTATAGCTCAACAAGTTTTGAGTTTTAGCCTTTAGAGCAGCGTTCTGATTGTTCAGGGTGACTCGGTAATTTGCAAATTCTAGTGCTTTAGATAATCGTGTACTCATACCTATATTTAAGTCAAAAAAAAGCCAGCAACCTGGATTACTGGCTATATAGAATGCTTAAAACTTACTTAGGTAATTTACCGTAAGGGTTTTTGTATTTAAGTGCTTCAGGCGTATCTTTAGCAGCTCTCACTAACCAATAGAATACTATAAAGTTTAAGAATGGTACTATTAACATTAACTGCCACCAACCACTATGACCTCTGTCATGTAATCTTCTTGCTGTTACTGTTATGCTTTGCACTAGTGTTCCTAGTGTAAACAATGCCGCTAATACTCCGCTCTCTGGATTATCACCAAATGGTTCTAACATACTCCAGAATGTAAATCCTATTACATAGTAATCTACTACTGCTAATAATCCAAATACTATACATGCGTATAGTGTGAAGTACCAGTATTCAGGTCTGTCTGACCTTCCGTTAATATCTGTTGCTCTTGTGACCAACACTGTCTTCATTGTGTCAATGAAGTGATTGATTATATTCATATAATTCCTTTTATATATTTTATTAATACACATATTTAGCGGCCATAAAAAAGCCAGTTGCTAGAACTGGCTTTTTAATAAGAATGTTTCTTATCAATTAACTACCACTAATTGCACCTGTGCTATCAGTTGGAGTAGCAAAACTAAAACCTGAACCACTTGCATTTGGCTGATATCTTCTTGCGTTGATAGTAAGTGTACCATCTACCGCTTCATCGAGAACATTATCGCCTTCATCGCGTAATTTAGTCTGTATTGTAATTACAGTTGGGTTAGTTGTACTATTTACTTTAGCATTAACTTGAATATAGTCTGATGTATATGGTGATGTTCCACCGTAAAAAATTATAATCTGTTGAAATGCTGTAGTTAGTTCATAAAGACCTAAACCTGCACTTGTTCCTGCACTTGCTGATGTTGTGTTATGATATAACCATACATCTGAAATGCCGCTTAGTTTATTAGTCCATTGTGTATTCTGAGTATTACTTGTACCACCACTTCTACTTGCACTCATGCCTACTGCACCACCACCATTAAAGTATGCTCTTAAAGCACCTTCACTAGCAAATGTCCATGTAGTTTCTTGAGTTAATGTATTAGTCCATGATGCTGTTCTTGTGACACTAGCATCTGTTGCTGCTGTTCTGCCTGCTGGAGAAAATCTATTATCCCAACAATCCTTAACGTTAAGCATTAAGTTGTTCCAAGTTGCCGCTGTTATAGTATCTGATGTCGATACATCTGAGCCTACTCCACTTCTAACTGTTTGTCCTAAGAATGCACACATTGCCTGTACATCGTCCTGTAAGTCTTTAAAACCTCCAGCACCTGTATCTTGCACTGTATTGCCTGCACTAGCTGCTGACACACCTGCACCACCTTGGTTCCAACCATATGTACTTGCTACGGTAAATGTACCCAGTGTTACATCAGCTGCGCCTGCCAACAATGTATTTACGTTAGTTCGAGCATTATTGAAGTCTGCGGCAGCAATCGTGTCTGAGCCTGCTACGACTTGCGTCATATTTGTGCCGCCTGTTATTGTTACTGCTGATCCTGAAGCCATTTAAATCTCCTAAATTTATTTTACGCCTATTACTGCTTCGACAACGCCTTCGTTGCCATCTGTTTTGTTTTCTAATGAACGACCAATTATTGCTTGAATCGGAGTACTTACGTCCGCCGCCCATGCTAGTCCTGGTATATCACTAGATGTTAATCTTTGTCCTTTTTCGACTTTACCAATTACTTTAACAGGTACTCTGCCCTGTAGTGCAACTGGAAGACCGTCGATGTCTTTATTCATTAAGTATGCTGGATCTGTTGAGATAACTCCAAATACTTCTGAGTCTGCGTGTTCTGTTGTCATTGTTATTTCTGCATCACCGCCAATCTTAACAACTGTGCCTGCTTCGTAATCTGCGTCTGTAGTGTATTTCTCTGCCAAGTCAGCGTATCTAGCCTGTGTTGCTGTACCGCTGAATAAGTTTGCTGTTACTGTACCACTAAAGTTACCTGTAGTTGCACCTGTAATAGCACCATTGTCTATAGTAGCAGTTCCGTCTGTTAATGAACCACCTGTTAATGCACCACTTGCTGTTATTGCTGTTGCTCCAGTAATTGTGCTAGTTAGACTAAGTGTTGTTACACCACTTAATGCACCACTGCTTAAAGTAGCAGTTCCGTCTGTTAATGAACCACCTGTTACTGCACCACTGAATGTACCTGTACTAGCACCTGTAATAGCACCAGCGGATACACTAAATGAACCATCTGTTAATGTTGTTGCGGAAACAGTTCCGGTTGTTAATGTACTTGTACTTGGCAAGTAAGTAATACCAGAATGTGATGTAGTAGAAATATTACCAGTTGTACCTTGACCTAAGAACACACTATGCGTTGCTGTAGGTGCTGCTGGTGTATCAACAATAGTTGCACCTGCTACCAATGAAGAGGAAGTAGTTGCTGCTGATAGTGTTGTAAAGTTAACAATGTCATTGCCTGATGATGCTGTTGTACTAATTGTACCTGTTGTTAATGTTACATCATCAATGTCAGCACTTTCTAAGTTTGTTAATGTGTTAACTGCGGCAAAGTCTAAGTCTCCTGATACATGCAAATCATGTACGAAAATTTCTTTAACTTCGTTAGTGACATTACCTAATGTTACATCACCTAAAATACCAATTGACTTAGGACTTCCGCCTACACCAATTTGCATTTGACCTACATGTAAATCTGCAAATCTATTTGATGATGTACCTAGTACTGATGAAGCACCACTTGGTACCCAGTTAGTAGAACCTACATGTATGTAGTCTGCTGAAGCAATCGGTGCACCACCAACATAAAGAGCGTTTGCTTGATCAGCAAATGTACTTGTATCTGATTGTGCAATACTTGAATCTGTATAATCTGCTCTAAGGTTCATACCCTTAGTAATTGTACCAGCAAAACTGTTTACATTTGATAATGTAGTATAGTAAGGATCACTTGCATCAATTGTGAATGCTGTATCTGAGAAGATAGCCATAACAGTTGCACCAGCACTATCATGTGCCGCATCTGCTAATTCACCTGGTACTGTTCCATCACTTACATATTTAAATGCCATAACTGGAACTACACTAGGCGATGCGCCTTGTGCTTCTAAAAATAATGTTTCAATTTTTGCACCGTAGTTTGTTGCAGTACCTGATTGAGCAGCACTTAATGCTGATGTTACTGTACCGCCGGGTAATACTGCATCTCTAAACACAGCACCGTCATAAATCTTTAATTTGTCTTCTGTGGTGTTAAAATATCCTGTTCCTGCAACTAACTCTGTAGTGATATCACTAGTAGCAGTTGGTACTAAAGATGTTCTAGACCATGTAGAACCGTTGTAAACTCTTAGAGTGTTTTCAGTTTTGTTATACCATAACTGACCAGTTACATTAATACCGCTAGGTATGTTGCTACCAGCAAAACTCTCTAGCTGTCTAATTGTGTTAGTTACAATACTTTGACCGTAGTTGATAGCATTTCTACCAATAAGAATCTGCGACGAATCAGTGTTAAGGAGTTCATCCGTTACGGTAATCGTTTGATTGTCATTTGTGGTTATTGAATACGCCATTTATTATTTCCTCTTAACTTAGCTGAACCCTAATTGTATAAATTATTTCTATTACCCTGTTCTGGCTTTTTTGAACTGGGTGAAAGATTACATGTGTTAACATTCTAGGGTTGTCTGTGTCAAAATCTTCTGCTTTAGTAAAAACTCCTAATTCGTCAAAAATATAATCACCTGTATTAGTTGTACTGCTATCAAAAACATCTTGCGGGTTAGTAGCACTATCTGGCTCATTATACCCTAAAGTTACTGTCATCTTAATATCAGTATAAGAAGCACCTGTAATGATTTCAATCTTATTATTGTCATCTGCGTCAACACCATGTATTGATTTGTGATGCGTTTTATTATATAACGAAGCCGATGCTTCGAACGCTTCACTTACTCTAGGTGAACGATATAAAACCTTTCCACCTGCTGTGTCAACACTTGTTCCGCCATTACCAAAAGCAATAAAGTTAATATGTGAATCAGCAGTGTTGTTTAATGCTTCTGCAACGATTCGTGCCATATTACCGTAGTGTATAGCATTTCGTTTGTTAATAAGCTCTTCTTTAGTTTCCGCATCACGAATCACAATGTGACCGCTCATGTTCAACCCAGCATTATCAACAACCTGTTCTTGATCATTCATATTATCCAATTCTTTTGCCTTGTCTTCTTGCATTGTACTTATTTATCACTTTTCATTAAACTATATTTTAAATGCTGTCCCATCCAATTGAATCAAAAGGTCTACTATCAAAACCAACACTTGATACTGAATCACCGTGTAAGAATGCTGAAATTTTGCTACCGGAAGCCGAAGGCCTGTTAGTAATATCAGTAATACTTCGCTGAGTACCATCTTGTCTTAACCAATTTGCTACCATCGGATCTCTGTCTGCAAATCCTTCGCTACCACCGTCTTTTATGGTTGCATCAAATACATCTGCTTTACCAGCGGATATAACTGATGTTCCAGTTGCGTGACTAGAGAAAACTGTGCCTTGTACTGCATTATTACTTGAATCATATGTATAAACAGGACCATTTGGTATAGTAGTACCCCTGGTACCTCTAGTAACATTTACTAATCGATTACCTATTATTTGAGAATATTCAACTCTTTCACTACTATCAATCCACACAGCACCTGGTATACCTGGTTTAGGTATTGGTAACTTAGTAGCATCAACCACACTTATTTCAGTGTCCCATGCATTAACAACTTTAGAAGTTGTTGTTGAAGTTGAACCATCACCTAAAATTCTTAAATACTCATCAGCACCAAATAAGTCTTGATGTACAAGATATTCAGTTCTTACAGCTTCTACACCACTTCTAATAGTGACATTACCTGCTGTAGTAATAATACTGGATGTTACACCTGCTAATGGTATTTCAAAACTATTACTTGTAACATTTGCAATTGTGAACGAAGCATTTAATATAGTGTTACCTTCATCTGTTAGTGTAACAACATCAGCATTGGCAAGCAGTGTTGCTGAACCAATGTTAGTAATTGTTACAATGTTAGATGCATTTGATTCTGTAATATTGTCTGCTATATATGGACCAACACTAATAGCCGCAATTGGTACATTGTTTGCACCGTATGCAATTGGGTCAGTTGTTACTTTCATTACAAAGTTTTCTAGTGGACTTAAATAAACAAGTTCCTCAGGTCTTTCTTCACCATATAGCATTTGATTAAATGTTACACCATCAAAGCCGTCAAATGTAACACCACCTTCTCTGTAAGTGCTGTTGCCTTTAAACAAGCCTTCATAGTTCTCAACATTAATCATGCTGTCAAACTGTGAACCAAATCCTGATATAGGAGCAAACGGTGCAGCATCATAACCATAAAAACCTTTTAATGTTAATGTGTCTTCGCCGGAAACTGTCATAGTAAATACATTTGCATCAAGTTCTTCACCCTGCCATGTACCGCCAACTTTTTGTTTAACTAAGTATAATGTTTTAGCCAATGCACCCGATGTTACTGCGCCTTGTATTTGAATAGCATTTGATGTGTCCGTGAGCGTATCACCATTTGCTAAGTTATAACTTGCTATATCTTTAGTAAACTGTGCTCTAACATCTGAGTCAAACTTAAATATTCTTCCACTTGATGTGTAACTATGTGAAGTAATGTTACTTATATTTGCTACACTGTTTGCGTTAATGTCTGCAATGTTTTCTGCTATGCTAACAGTATAACTTTTTGAAGCAGCATTATGATCTGCTTCAAGTAGACGCCAGTCTACTCTATCAAATATCATGCTAACTTTATTAGTACGAACTGGTGTAGTTGATGCCCATTGTGCTTGATTATTGCTGTAGCCGCCGTATGCTTTAGTATAGTCGGTGTTGTTAGACATGATAGTTCTATCGTCTCCAACATTAAAGTCTAATGCCCTAACTTCGCCTAATGCAGAATCTGGGAATGCCGGTACATCATAGTCACTTAACATTTGATTATTAATATATTCTAAAGGTGCACGTTTACCGTCTTTGTACTCTCTAATTTTTGCAGTATAAGGTTTAACTTCATTCATGTATTCAATTACACTTGCAAAGTTATCAGGCTTAAATCCTACTCGTTGTACAAGATCTTCTTCTTCTTTTTCAATGTAAATGTATGAAGTTTTAAATGCCCAATCTAATTCTGCTTGTTCGCCTATTGCATATTTTAACAATTCAAAGAATACTTCATTAAATTTCTCAGTATTAAGGAACACATTATCTTTTAATGCTAACAACAATGCTCTTAGTTCAGATTGCATAGTTGCATTAACAGTGTCAGTATAAACTGTATTCTTTAATCTAACTGTTTCATTTTCAATAGCAATTTGATAGAATTTACTTGCAGTTGCATTCCATCTCCACAACTGGAATCTATCTGTTTTATTTGCTTTGATCATTACTATTGTGCCGTCAACAATATTATTACTGTTTAACTTGCCTAGGGCTTTAACACTTTCAACTGTAAATGATGCTTTATATGTTTCATCAAATCTAACTTTTTTATTTGTTATGTCATCAACATAAACAGTATCGTACCAGTTAACATTTTCAACATAAGTGTTAGATAATATTCCAGTGTCCCATCCAGGGTGTAATGTATTTAATTTTGTTTCTGCTAGTATCTCATTTAGAACATACTGTAATGCTCTTCTTGCTTCACTTGGCTTTTTAAACATTGTTTGACGAGGACGGAATGCAACACCATATTTTTCAATCTCACTAAGATTGTCTGCTGGTACTTTGTTTCCTGTTGAATCAATTTCACATAAACTATCAATTAGTTTTAGAGCAATGTCTTCAGGTACTGCACTATTGTTGTCGCCTTCTCTTAACAATTTCCATGAAGCATGTTTTAATCCTACTGGATTAATATTTCTACTTAAATTAATTTGTATGTTTTGCTCATCTTCTCGTAATGTCTTACCAAGATTACCCATTATAAAACTTGCAACTTTAGTATCAGCAATATTTAAAGCAGTAGGATCATGTTTACCTGCACTAATGAAACTCACAGTGTTTAGTCCTTGACCAATTGGATCTGCTATAAATCTTGCTAGATCAAATGTAGTTGTTTTTCTACCAGCAAGTGTTGCCGCTAGTGTAGAAATGCTACTTACATTTTGTACCCAGTAGTAGTAACAGTTTACATAAAGATTTGTAACTGGATCTACTCTTCTTTCAACAATGAATTCACTGCCGTTTTTAGGTGTGCCGGAGCCGCCATTTGCAGCATACTCTAGCGGAGTAACTTTACTTTCTACCCACTCATATAATGTTATAGAGCTACCTGGGAATGTACTACCCCAATTTAACCAACGCTCTCTATTATTGCCTTGTTCGTACCAGTTATATCTAACTGTGCTAGTGTCCCACCATGTTTGTCCAACATTAGGCTTGCCGAATACAGCACGACTGTTAGTGTATACTACTGGATCTTGTTTTCCAGTGTATGTTATTTCAGCATCAACAAATGCAGGTAATACGCCTTTGAACGGATCCCACATGTCGTAATCAAAATCTTTGTTACCTGTTGTGCTATCATACACAATTGTGTTCTTAATATATTTGGTATCTACCATTGACTCTTGTTGTCTAACAGGCGTCACATTGCCGTTTTCTAAATATGCCCAGCCATTGCCTTCGTAGTTGTCAATCCATAAATTGTCAAACCCACTTATTGTGTTTGGTATATTAGAAACATTATTTTGTGCAATAAGTGCTTCGTCTTTGTATCGTTGACTTTCTAAGTATAGTACTTTTGCATTTCTGGCATCGTTTGTAGAACTTACAACTGAGCCATCTAAATTTCTTAATTCATATTGGAACAAGTCGCCAATGTAAGTAACATTAGCATTACCTAACATACTACTGCCGTCACTTCCGAATCCACCGTTGTCTACGCCGTAGATAACCATTGTTTCTTCTGGCAAGTCTCTGTCGTTGCCAAATTGATCATTATCGCCTGGATTGTTTGATGTGCCGTTGCCTGAGCCTGGTTCTCCGTTTAATCCGCCTCCTGGTAGACCTGCGTTACCGCTTCCTGGGCCTCCTGGAGTATTTGAACCTGGTCCGCCTGCTCCGCCACTGCCTGGAGTTAGTCCGCCTAGGCCTAGAGAATTTATATCATCAGGGTTAGTAAGGTTTTCATCGTTTTGCGGTGTTCCGTCAACTACTGTTAAACCTGTCATGTCTGGGTTATAGTCGCCTATTGGAATGCCTAACTTGTCTAAGAAGCCTGGAGTTATTTCGTCAAACTCAATACCATCGTAACCTGGTGCATTTAAAATTAATTCGTCTATGTCATCGTTTATAGGAGATACATCAAAGTTAATATCATCTGGATTATACCCTGCATCTAAAAGAGCTTGGTTTAGCAAGTCTGCTAAATGCTGTGATACTGGATAATTTAGTGTTTGTGGGTCTAAGCCTAACTTACTCATTACATCTGCTTTCTCAGAACAGTCTGGAACTTCTCTTGATGTTAAGAATACTCTAGCACCTGAACCACCGACTAGAACAAAGTTACCGTCTGCGTCTAATTCTCCGTACTGACCTTTTGCTGGAACATAGTCACCTGGGTCGGCTAATCTAGCGCCTGTGAGTGGATCAATTGATCCTAGTCCTGAACCGCCTGACGAAATATCATCTCCTATGTTAGGATAATCATATTCTAAAGGTATACCAGTACTTAGATCTGATGGGAATTCTTTATACACACCCCTGTCTATTACTCTTAATCCTAAAATTGCTTTTGTACTAGGATCAACTGCTGTAACAATAAACTTAGCAACACGATCTGGTTGCCCTGCTATTTCAACCCACGAACCATCTGCTTTTTGCGTTTGCATTTTAATGATTGGTCTAATCTTAGCAGGTATGTTTGGTTGTTCTGTTGTGCCTTTACCAGTGTCTACTATTCTAACTACTGGAGGTCTAGATGGGTCATAACCAAATCCAGGGTTACTAATATTAATTTGGCTAATGCCACCGGTATCAGTTAAAGTTACTGTAGCAGCTTCAGCGGCTGCGCCTGGAGTTGTGCCATCACCTACAAACACTTTAACATTGGCTGCTGATGAATAATATGCTCCTGGTATCTCTACACAAAGTTCATGAATGCTTCCAAATGGTGATGCTACTGGTGTACCACCAACAACTCGTAATCTGTCGCCTACTGAATAACCACTACCGCCTGTAAAGGTAGTACTGCTTGTTGTAGCAGGTGTTTGTGTAATTACATTACCATCTGAAGTGTTAGTCATATTCACCGAACCAGTTGATCCAGTAGCCGGTGTGCCGCTAATGTCATACAGTCCTACTGGGTATAATCCTGTTGTTGTAGTTTCTACAGCGTTAGCATCTGATTCAGTAATAAATGGATTTGTTTTTAATCCTAGTTGTTGGAAACTTCTCACAATGTGGAAATCTAATACTTCTTTATATAGCCCACCTGCACAACCATCTCTAACACTAATTGGTGCAGTTGTACAACTAGTTACTGATACTGCCGGCTTTCCGTTTTTAGAAGTTTTTGCAGTTGTATACCCGAAGCCACCACTGCATTCAATTTCTTTAAGGAATGCTGAAGGTGATCCAGGAATTGTAATACTTTTATTATTCATAATAAATTGATCACCGCTTTTTAATCCTGCGGCATCATCTTCTGTGAAAAGTATTTTTGGTGTAGGTTTAGTAATATATGCTCTTGCATCTGGTCCTGCAGGAATATAATCGTATGTGCCGTCTGGGTTTTCAACTTTATATTTAGGAGTTAATATCACGCACGGATCTGTAGTCCATTGAGTGTCATCTGCAATCGGACTGTCATCTGCATTGAGTGTTTCTGGTGATGTTAATCGTCTAGAGAATGAATTAGGATCTAATCCTCTATTGAATGTTGTTGCATCAAAAACAACACCACCTGGTATAATAGTTGGTGGGCCTGCTGGTGTAGATGTAAGTATAGTTGTACCTGGTCCGCCTGCTAAGAAATCATCAGTGCCGCTAGTTGAGCCACCAGCAATGTTATATGATGTGCCGGTTGGTCCAGTAGCAGAACCGTTAAGTCCATTAGTATTTCTACCATCACTACCACCAAAGTTACTACCCGTTCCGTTTGTGTTAGAATTAAATCCACTAGACGACCCAGGGTTACTGAGGTTTTGTAAGTCGTAATTACTACTTGCTATTTGCAATATTTGATGTGTAATTGAAATATTTTTCATTGTACCAGAGTTAGCCAAATGGCTTGAACCTGGGTACTGGCTTAGATTAAGTCCATTAATTCCTCTGTTAGGAATTCTAATAGGTTCTCCTGGAGGAGTACTTAAAGGTATTACTCTGCCTCCGGATACACGTTGTAAAGTGTTGTTTACATATCTACTACTAGTTAAGTCTGCTGGTCTTCCAATGTTTTGTGGGTTTACAGTTGTTACTGATTTTTTAAACACACTAGGAACATGAGTGTAACCTGCCATTGGAGCAACACTATATCCACCGTAGTTATGTACATACCCTATATAATGAGAGTGTCCTTTATTCCAGCCACCGCCACCGTTGCCTGGGGTAACATTAATAAAGCCTACTGGAGACTTTACTTTTGTAGTAGCCTGTGTTGAAGGCTGATATATAGGCGTACTTGGGTAATTATAATTTGGAGCAGCTTGTGAGCCACCTTGATAATTTCCTGCAGGAGTACTAGGTCCAACAGGAGTACCTGTATTTGTTGTTGTTGGGTAACATACCATGTATCTATAAACACTGCTGTCTTTACCTATTTTAATAGTTAAATACGAACCAGCAGCACTTGGATCAAAGTTAAACTCTAATACACCACAGTATTTTATTTTGTCGCCAACTTGAGTAAAGTCTCTAAGTGTGTATTGATAGTTGCCTCCACCTGGACCACCAAAACCTACATTACCGAATGAAGTATTTCCTTGTGTTAGTCCTCTTGCACTAGTAAGTTTATCTTTTTCAGTTTTAGTTGCTCTACGCACACCGCTTCCTGTTGTTACTAGTGTTTTACCAGATGTTCCTCTTGCAGAATGTGTTTGAATTGCTGTTAACTTATCAGCAGCTCCATCCATGTCCATTACAATCTTTACTTTACCTGATACTGGAATTTGATAGTGCCAAAAATCATCTTTGCCACTGTGCCCTGTATTTGCAGCTGTAGTAGACTGTTCTTGAAATTCGCATTTTTCAAATATAGGAGGCTGTGGTGGTACTTTTTTACCAACTATAATAGATACTTTTTGTTTGTTAACTCCACCGTGTCCGTCGTTTGAATCATAAAACCATACATCAGTTCCACTGTACCCGCTATTTGGTGTATATGTAAAATCACCGTTACTTGATAATGATACAGTACCGTATGTAGGAGTTGTGGCATTACTTGCTGTTAGTGCATGTTTTGCTTCACCTGTTCCACCCTGTAGTCCAGTGCCTGATGATGTAAACACAGTACCAGGATTATTATTTGCTGCTCCGAGTGATACAAAGTTTGTATCTCCTGTGGTTACAATAGTGTATTGATTTGATGCTATAAATGATCCTTCTTTTATTAATCCTGCATTGTCGTTTGATAATACATTACCAGAAACTGCTGTTTCAAAAGTTGTATTAAAATTGTCGTCAGCACCGTTAGCAGGTGTGTTTGGAATCTGTGGTGGTCGCGGTGGTACTGGTATTATTAGCTCACCACATTTTGGATTTGGTGCAACATGTACTGCTGTTGCAGTAAGGATCTGAGAACCAGCATTATTATTAGGCAAGATGGCTGGTTGAGTTTTCTTTTTAATCTTAACTGCTGTTATTAACCTGCCAATCATTGCTCCAGGTCCCCTCGGAGCCGGTGCTGGTATTGGACTTGCACTAACTCCAATACTTGAATTTGGTTTGCCCGAGCCGCCCATTCCATGACCGCCTTGTGGGAAAATAGCAGTTCCAATTCCACTGCCAACAATGTTGTTGGCTCTACCATTAATTCCTACATTTATTCCACCGAGGATACCGGCAAGCATACCTTGATTAATCTTAGGTACAACTGGATTGAATGGTGTTGTATTTAATGTTTGAGTTCTTTGATTAATTGCTGCACCACTAGAAATTGTTCTAGGCTTAGATCTTCTTTTTAGTGATATGCCTTGTTTGTTTTTGTTAAAACCAATTTTAGTTGCTCGGCTTGGGTTAATCAATGACTGTCCAGTAACCCTAAGATTTTTCTTACTAAGAGTACCTAAGTTTGTTATTCGAGGTAAAGAGCCACCAATTTGATTTGGAGTTAAGCCGCCTGGGCCTTGCATTGGGAATTTTAACATTGGGAAATTCATTGCAAAACTTCCTTGGTGCGTTATCCATCCTTGACGAGTTTCAATTGCATCGTTTAACGAGTCAATCATACCATCTAAACTATTAATGTTATCAATTCTAATAGTAGAATTATTTAAACTAATTTTATCATGATCTAGTGTTGTTACAACACAGTTAGCAGTGCCATCGTTTACATTAACATTTGCTACATCTGCAAAAGGGAAACTGTTCCATACTAGTATAGTATTTGCACTAGGTACATTTTTAACACTGTACACGCCGTTATAATATCTTTGTGTTGCATTATGTATAGCAATATTTTTACCTGCGTAATCATTGCTTAGTGTATGATCACCGTCTGTGGTAATTCTAAATTCTGAAGTTAATACATTACCTGTTGTAGGTCCGCTTGTTACATACGGAGTATCAATTATAAATGTGTCCGTACTTGCACCTTCAACCATCCATTGCCCACTGTACATGCCAGCAACAATTTTTACCATTTCGCCTGATACTAATCCGTGATCAGTTGCTGTAACTGTTGTTCTATTAAAGAATCTAGCAATAAGGTTAGCACCATCAATATTACTTGATAGTGCTGGTTCAGTGATTGTAAATGTACCGTTTGCAAGATCGACGTTAGAAGCAGCATAACTGTTTCCAAATAGTGCTGTAGTATCTAAACCAGCAAATCCTACAGTACCGCCAATTGCACTATCTAGCATCTGAACATCTGTAGTAATTGTTACTGTACCTGATGCATCAGCAGCTAATGCTTCTGCCATTGCAAAACTGCTTATACCTGGTGTAATATTAGATATTGGTTTTACAATGTTTGGCCCAATACTGCTAACTGTTGTTTCCATCATGTCGATTGGTGTAATATTACTCAATCGTACTTGCTTCTGATTTACTGTTTGTTCGTTAACCCATACAACAAATTTATTATCTAATATTGCATCTTTAATTGCTATATGATAGTCTAAGAATCTAGTTGAGTCAATACCACTCGCTATTTGATTTTGATCTGTTGTTTTATTAAATAAAGAATCTGTTGTGTATAAATGTGCTGTTAAATCATTTTCTTCTTGTTCAACAAATTGTACAGCACTAGTAAATTCTCTAAACTTATAAACATTCCAGTCTTCGTTTTCTGAAATAGCAACATGAACTAGATCATCTTTTTGAGGATGTATTACTATTTCGCCTCTAAACATATCGCCTATACTAGGAATATCAAAACTGCTAAAGTTTACATCTGCACTATTAACATATCCAGCATTTGGTATGCTTGTATATTTTGCATCTGTTATACCAGTGTAGTCTACAAAATTAGTTACTGGCCATAAATTTTCTTGCCTCTCGCCAATTGGCTTTTTGAGGAATCTAGATGTATCATCGATGTCAATTAAGATTGTATCATCTGTTTTAATATCTGGTGTAATTTCGTGTAATCTTTTTACACCTGTTGTAATAGCAATATTATCACTTGTTGCTACTTTAATATTAAGATTTGCACCTGGCTTATCATCAAAGTATGTTGGTTCAAAATTAACAGTAGGCTGTTCTATCACATAAACATTTGATAATTCTGCAATACCGCCATCTGGTAAATTTTGTACATTATAAATTGTTAATGTAGATGCTGTGACATCAAATTTTTGTTCTATTGTAGAATTAGTTAGTTCAACGCCGTTAACAAAAACATTTACATAAGGATATGTAGTATCAATTTGTTTTATATTATCACTGCTGATATTATTATTTAAAGGAACATTAACGTTTCCTCGTATAACTTTATCTCTGTCTGAGTTTTGATTGTTAATATCAGCATCTGATGTTACAATTTTAAAAGGTATAGTTTGTCTGTCGCCGGCATCATATGCCCAGTAAGACGAATTAACTACTTGATCATTTACTTTAACAGTAACATCACTTGCTGTAGTTGCTCCTGTTCCTTTTGTAGGATGATTGCCAACTGAAGCAATTGCATATCGCTGTGTAGGTTCATATCTTCCTGCTGTTAAGTTAAGACCAGATAGTGTACTACCTGCTTCTGTTAATATAAAGTCTGTACCTATGAATGTTAAAATACTTTGTCTAACAATATTACTGCCTACTTGAATTTTACTTTCAACTGTGTTTGCAGTAATATGAGAATTAATTGTAGCATTTTCATTGACAATTGTCGCAATGTTTGCTAAAGTAGTAATGCTACTTACATCTAATGATACAGCAATATTTGCATTACTTGCGCCGGCACCAACTGCTGTAATATTTAAATTAGTTAATGCTAACCCTGCAATGTCAGTGTCTAACACAGGTGCAGTACTTGCTGCTGTGCTTGTTGTAAACTGTGTGCTTACATTAGCAATAGATATATTACCTGCAACTACATTTAAACGAGCAGATTCTGTTGTATATCCTGTGCCGCCATATATAATATCAATCGTTGATAATGTGCCGTCGCCACCTAAATATGCTTTTGCTGTTGCCTGTGTTCTATTGTTATCAGTAGTAGCAGGAAATGCAATTTCAATAGTTGGAACTTCATGGTATAAATGTTCTGTTGAGATTATATCAATACTTTCAATTGTACCAGTAGTATCTTCAGGGAAGGCTAAAGTAATTAACTGAGGATCATGTTTAACATCGCTTCTGTCTAATTTAAGTTCAATGCTTTGATCGTTTTCTAAATCACCGAAGTCGCCAACTTTAATTGCCCACTCGTCATATACAGTTGTTTCACCTTGTATAATATTTTTACTTTTAGAAAGTTTACCTAAACTAGGTAGTGTGCCTTTACTTTGTAGCATACCTTTGTAGAATTCAAACTGATCATCATCTTCTAATTCTAAGTTGTTTAGATATTCTCTTTCTTGATAACCAAACAAACCACGAGCTTGTTCATAAATTTGTTTCTCAACTGGAATAAATCCTAGTTCGTGATAACGGCCTAAACTTTGTGCCATGTTATCTAAGTTAGGTCTTAGTTCATTATCTTGAATTATAAAACCTTCAGAACTAAATAAACCGCTCCAGTTTGCTGTTCGCTTACCTTTAATTTTAAATCTTCGTTGTCCTTGACTATAAATTGGGTCAAACAATATATCGTTAAACTCTGTTACATTATCAAAGACCAGTGCATGTTCAATTTCTTTAGTAAACAACAATGCACCATAAATTTGTATTCCTGTTGGTGGTGTTATTTCAACACTGTTTCCTAGTCTAACTATTTCGCACTCTGACGGTTGTATTGCTCTACCATCTTGGTCAATTAGTGTAAACTGATTTTTGTCTACTCGCTTCATTTCAGCGACCATTCCAGTCTTGCTTGTAAAGTTAACTGTAGTTGCTAATGGACTTAGATCAAGTGTGTTGTTTGTTTCCCAACCACCTGCTACAAAGAATAAGAATTGCTTAACAACATAATTCCAATTTCTAACATCTGCAATTTCTGTATCAAACTCTCCAAATGTAAATCCAATTGATTCTTGGTATGCACCTAAACCTACTAGAACATTTACAACATCCTGGAAGGATACATATTCTGTATTATAATCAACTCTGTCAACAAATGGTAAACTGTCTAAATATAGTACGCCTTCAACTGCACCTGTTTGTGGTAAACTAGGTAGTCTATTCCAGAAAGCAGAAGTAAATGTATTAGTACCTGTTACTAGTGTTGGTGCTTGATAGTAAGCATTGTTGTATGCAACAATAGTATCTTTTTGATATGATGTTACTGGTTCCCAATTAACAAAAGATACTGCTTCGCCACCTACTTGTACTGAAGTTGTACTTCCAGTAAAACTTCTTCTTAAAACATTAAAGTAACCTGCGTTTTTATCGTAGCCTTTTATTTTATAACCGTTAGCAGTTTTTTGTACAGTAACACCTGTATAGAAATTTCTATTCTTGTATGGTGAAGCATGTACAACAACATCTACATTTTCGTCTGGTATAATTAAACTATTAGATGTTGATGTTAATCCTTGCTGGTCTGCTTTAACTATTAATGTATCTTTATCAGTAAAGCCTGCTACTCTGTGTGCAAGTTTAATGTTTACATTGTTAAGTTTATCAGCATAGTCAGTTGTTGTATTTAAGTTTTGATATGTTAACCAACTGTGTATAAATTGTGAGTAGCCAACATTAGTAATAACATTCCCTGCTGTGTTTACAGCACCGTGTACACAGAAATGATCTTCTGATCTAAAATCAAAAGGTGTTCTGTCTATTTTATTAATAACTTTAGTTGTATCAAGTATAGGAGATGTGTTACGCAATGGGTCTGAAAACAATGTTACAAACCTACCTGGTCGTGATAATAGTTTTGCTTCTACAACTGCAAACGGATATCCTACACTGTACTTCCATGCATTTTCTACAGGAGCGCCGTCACCAAATCTCCATGGTGCTTCAATCTTAACTGAATCACTGCTAGGTGTAACAACTAAAGAACTTGATAGTGCTACAATATCACCTGTGCCTACAGCAACGCCTGTATCATTTAAATCTGCTGATACTGGAGTAGCAAAGTAATGTGGTTCGTAAGTATTAGTGCTATCTTCTGTTCCACCTATTGCGTAAGGGAACATAGGAGCGCCTGTGTCGTCTTGTGTTGCAACATAAAAGTAAATTGGTGTTGTTGGGCTTTCTGGTGTAACTCCCCAACGCATATTGTATTTTGCTATGTTACCTTTACCGGTATTTCCTACATAGCCTGTTGTTCCACCTAACGCAACATTGTAAGTATAATCTTGTACAAACTCACCAGTGTGAGCACCCATTGGTCCTGTTGTTCTTTGGCCTGTTTTTAGTTCAAACGCACTCTTAATATTTGTAATAGTAGCATCTGATGTTGAACCGTCAGTAGCATAATGAGCATACCCATACGGTCCGTAAATTGGTAGTCCGTCAAATGCCCAGCCTACTATAGGTGAGTGAGATGTTGTGTTCCATTCAGTAACACCAGCACTAGCAGGAGTAATAGTATAAACTGCATCTTCGGCAATTTCATTTCTGTATGTTCTATCGTAGTACCATTCACCTTCGTTGTTCCATGATTTTGTACTAGTAGGATTGTTTAGAGCTGTTCCAGTTGTAGTAATTGATATAGTATTACTTGTAACTGATGTATTTGTTTCTTCTAAAACAACGCCATCGTCTGATAAGTTAGTAATATCATAATTGTATAGTTGATAATTTTTTCTTGTAGTTACATCATTAACAAAAATATAAGGTGTTTCAAATCCGTCAAAGCCTTCTGCAAACCCTGTTGGGTATGCACCTGATACTGTTATAGCAGTTGCAGGGGAGTAATCCCAAAATGTTCCTGCTTGAGCTTTAACATTAACATTGCCAATATCAAACGCATCAAACAAAACTCTTAATGCATCTGTTGACCCATAAGTTATGTTAATGCCATTAGGCTGACTGTTTGTGCCAGACACATCAATAAATGCATCACTTATTAAAGTATGGCTAGGACGAGCATTTGTCCATGTTTCAACTTTTGATGTACTTCCAGTATTAGTAATTTGCCCTGGTGTTAGTAACGCACTAGTAAAGTCAACTGGCAATAAATCTAATAGTCCAACTCTTCTCCATGGGTTGTCTATTAAATACTCTCCTGAAACAAAATTTTCTCTTGTGCCTGAACGAATAATACCTTGCTCTAAGTCTTTCCACATTGCTTCGTTTGACTTAGTAAAGTTAGTGCCGTATTGTGCTGACCAATATGATGGTTGTTCTATAAAGCCTAACATCTCCCAAGGATGTGTATGAGGTCTTACTGTGTCGTAATAGTATTCGAACCAGCCTCTCCAGTGACCTGGTAAGTCTTTATCGCCCCTGTAGTTCCAAGTTGTTGTTTCGGTTGCATCGTAAAATTCATTTGTTGAATAATCAACACCGGACACTTTAGTCCAATTTGTAAAACTGTTTCTTAATAAATCAGCATACTCTCTAGGAGACTGATTAGTTGTTCTAAATGCACCTGATCGAATATTTCCTACACTTAATGCAGGCAAACTATCAGTTGTTCTAAATTGTTGTGCAGCTGAGTTGTATAATCTTATTTCAAATTCTAATAGTATATCATCTCTAATATCACCCTTGAGTACTGTTTGACTACAATCATGCCCAATTAATAAATCTTGTGGGGTTTTAAAACTATTATCTCTAGCGACTCTAGGTTTACATAAAGTGTATAATCCCATTGTACTCGGTGTAGGTGGACATTCAGCACTGTCTCTGTCTTTGTCATACAACTTAGATATAATGGTATCACCCAATGACAATGATTTGCTAACAGTTAATGTAATAGGATTCACACTTGATATAGCGTAATCCTGTTCAACTGTTAATATATTTTGAACTCCAGTAGCAGCATCTACATGATAAACTAACAAACTGTTAGTAATTTCATCTAAGTCTGCATAATTATCAAGTGTGTAAATTGTTGAATTAATGTCTGCAACATCAAATTCTTGTTTTAAATAGTTGTCGCCGAATGGTAAAATATAAGTTGTACCAAAGATATCTTTGCCTATACTAAAAGAAATTAGGCTTCGTAGTACTTGCTCTAATATATATTCTTTACTAAGGTTAGTTGTATCAAATCGATTGTAGTACGAGTCAATTTCTTTTATTAATCTTGCTCTATATTTTTCGTATTCTCTTCCAGTAAATCTTAATGCGTCAACTAAGTTGTGTGGTTGATCATCTAATGCAAAAGCAGCAACAATTAAGTCTTGATCTGTTTGTACAATGTCTTTAGCATGTGCAGTATCTTTTGTTGTATTAGAAAAGTTGTTTTCGCCTAACGCATTGCCTGTAAAGCCATCTTGTCTTTCAATATATCTTTTAAAATGAGACATGTAGTCAGGTTCAGCAACAAATTCAATTTCTTTGTTAAATGGGTTTGCTTTCCAACTCAATGGTATTTCATATCTACTATCTGTGATTTTAGATATACCTGAGTCACTGCCTACTTCTATATCAATTACATCTCCGGCTTTAAAAGTAAAAGTGTTAAACTTAATATTTGTTGTTGCAGAATATACATAGTCTGAAACAATAGCGCCATTAACTTTTACTAATATATCATATCCGCTTGGAGTAGATGACAGCACATCTGGTGTTGCCCCTATATTAAATATTAAAGTTTTATCGTCTACTACAAGTTGTGTAATATAATGTGTAGTAATAATTTTTTGTTCGTTTCTTGCTGGACTTTGTTTCCATGCAGAATGATACTCTGGAGTATCTTTTAATAATTTGTAATAGTAAGTACCTAAAATTGTTTTAGTAGTATTAGTACCAAAAGGCATGTAAGTTGTTCTATCAGTGTGAATAAAATTTTCAAATGTTATTTCACTAGCAGATTTGTACGGAGTATAAGTTAAAGGAAATCCTAACTCAGTATCTTTAGCGCCTGTGCCTTCTTTGTATCCAAAAATTGGACTTCCAGCAAAATCACTGTTGTTATAAAGACCCGAATGGCTTAGTATGTTTCCAGCATCATCATATAATTCAAATAGTGGTGCTTGGTTAGTTTTTATTTTTCTCTGAGCCCTAACATAATCTGTTCCGTTATACAGATAGTCAATACCTTTAAAAACATTACCTTGTGCTATTGTTACTGTTTGATCAACTGCAATAGCAGTACTGCTAGTAGGTGTTAATATAATACCAGTGCCTATTCCGCTAACTGTATATAAGTATTTTTTAATATCTGCAGATTCGTTTGAGAATAATAAAATGTCCCCATTAAGTAATTCTCTAGTATCAATTGTTTTACTTGTTAAACCTTCAATATCAGTTTTAAAAATACCAGTAACATTAACAGTTGCTTCGCCGTAACTAGTAGTACCTTGATTAAATAATTCTAAGTCGTTGTTAAATTCTAAAATTGGTCTTGTGGCACGGTATCCTCGCATTGGGAACTGATCGCCGGCATCCATAAAGTTATCTCTGTGATACCAGTGATTAACTCTGCTCCACGCATTTTTATTTACAGCACCACGTTGCTGTACAATATAATCTTTGGACTCAACGGCTCCGCCATATTCAGTACTATCTGTAATACTTTTTTCAACTAGTTTAATACTTTCGCCTACACCTTCTACAATATAATCAACACCTGCTTTTACTCGCTGTGTAGAACTATTTGCTGGTATAGTATAAGAGGTGTTTGTAAAGTTTACTGTCATGCCATTACGCAATGTTGTATTACCTACAGTAAATGATTTTTTGCCTAATACATCTTCATCTATATTAATGGGAGCAGATTCTGTTGAGGTAATAGGTATTACGCCAATTCCTGCTGGGTGCCAAAAGTATTCTTGATAATTTACAAACTTATCTATATCAATGGGTGGTACAAAAGATCTGTACCTACTGCCAAAAAGTTTATTATGATTGCTAGTGTTTACGCCATAGACTTTTAATGTGTCAATAAACTCATCGTAAAAGATTAAGTTTTCACTGTCACCTGTAACTGGATTAATATTGTTAACAGCCGGAGATAAATTATACTGGCGTCTATCAGCATTATTTTCGTTAATGAATGCACCAGTTAGTCCTTTGTCATCACCTGTTTTTTTACCAATAAAACCTGCTAGTGGAACAGTGTTTGCTTCACTATATAACTGCTCAACTGTAGCCTCAAAGAAATTTTTGATGGCTTTAGTTTGCAGTACTACCGGTAACTGGTTTACAATCTTTTTATCTGACATATTTTCCTTTACCTATCAGCTCTAAGTGTTTGAGAATTTATCTTTTCTACAATTTCGATGTCACTAACCTTTGCAGTGTTCAAGAACATTTCATGTGGGTCTGCTTTAATTTGGAATAAGTCTCCAAATGACCCTTCACTGTTTTTAGGAATAATAACTATACTACCTATGTTACTGCCCAATCGTTGATGGACATAACTACTTAACTCTGTAAAGTAAAATGTTTCGCCAAACTCCCAATTACCAATTGCAAAGAATGCGTTAAAAGCTAAAATTACTTTACTTTTAATTTCATTGTCGCTCATAGTAGAGCCGGCTAATTTAACAATTCTAAATTTAGCCTGGTTATTTGTGTCTGCGTCTGCGCCAAATAATAATTTAAACTCTGCACTTTTATAAACTAGTGCATCACTTGCACTTTTAAATTCATCAAGTTTTGCAAACTCTACTGATAGTTGTGCAGGTGTTGGTGCTAAAGGAAACTCTGTTCCTGGTACATTTTTATATTTTTGTATTTCATCATTGTAGTTATTTGTTAATACTAACATTTCTACAATATTACTAATGCTTGGATCTATGCGAACATCTTTAGGTGCAACATGTTTCCATTTGAGTATAATTTCATCATCCTCAATTAGTGCTGTATTCTGTCCTGCGGACCTTCCGTTTCGTACATAGTAGTCAGTTGTTTCAACTGGCGTAACAGCACTACCGTTACTATTCATTATGTATTGATAAATCTTTTCGTTACCGAAATCGTAAACAACTAAGCCTGTTGAATTAGTAATTGCGTTGTCGCCTAGACTACCTTCAATACTTGATGGCATCTTATTAATGTCTTTTACTATTAATATATCTGTTGTTAGCAATGCTTCAATTCTTTGCTGGTCGCCATTTGTAAGTGTGCCGCCATTTGGTGCAGAAAAGTTTGTTGTTACAGTTTCTTCAGTACGATAATCTACAATATTTCCTGCTACTGGTCTTGTATAACTATACCCATCGTAGTCAGTGTAGTATTCAAAAAATACTAAATCTCTTGGGCCTACAAACTCTCTAAACTGTAAAGGTCTGTTAGGCACTAAGTCGCTGTCGGTATCAACTGGTGCTACTACAACTTTTCTATTATCAGTATAACCATCGCTATATTTAACTGGTTCTACTACTGTCCAATCAACACTTGCATCTAACTTTTCTTTAGATTGTTTATAATTAACAATTATCATGTCTTGGCTTACTTGCCCTGATGCATCTGCTGCAAAGGTATAATTATTAGAGAACATATCAGAAACAATTAAGTTACCTGTTTGTGCAGAAGTATTTGCATTTGCTAATAATATTCTTCCAGCAACTGATGTGTTGGAATTATTATTAGGTCCAAAACTATAAGTTCCGGTTACACTTGCTCTATAAGTTTCGTATTGGCTAGTGCCTGTATTGTAATCTCTATATACAACTTGACCTGAACCATCTAAAATATTATACCCAAAAGTAGTATTACTAAACGGTATAGTTATGTTTGAAGGCAATGAATTTATTTTACCACTGTTATTTGCAATAGTAACATTAGGTGTTGTTGTTGAGCCTAAAGTGCCATCATCAAAATATGTGTTTACAGATACAATAGCATTGTTAACAAAAATGTTTGCAACGGCGTCACCTTCTCTGTATATGCCTCCGCTTGTTGAATAGTCTAATTCTATGTCGTACCATTTAGCAGATCTTGTTCTTAATGGAATGCTTGGATCATAACTATCAGGATTATATTTTTCACCTGTTTCGTCACTTACCCATCTATCGGCTACTCCAACACCAGACTCTGGTGTCCATTTAAATGTTTCTGCATTACCTGGCTTAAAGTTTAATGTTGTAAATTGTATTAGGTCTCTGCTAGACTGATTGTTGCTGTCTGCTACTTTAACATTATTGATGTTATAAAATTTTAAATCGTTTTTACTTTGTACAACATATTGCTGTCCTCTTGTAGAGACAGTGTATTTGTAAGTTCGTGCATCAATTGCACTGTAGTCAAACAATAGCAACCAACTAGAATCTAATGCAGTACTAGAAGTAGATTTTGCATTGTTTAATGACCACTTGTCTGTTGTATTTAAATTTGAATACGATATAATATACCATTGATCGATGTCTGCATCGTAGCCCATACCAAATGATTCTTTGTTTGTCATTTTAGCTGATACAGCACTTAGCTCACCTGCATCAAGTACTTTACGCATTGTAGCAATATATTCTTCTGCTTTCCATCCATCCTGGATTGGAGCACTTAAACTAAACGGACCTGTTGCTGTAGTAAGTCCACTTGACAGTCTACCAAAATTAGCAACACTTGTAACTCTTGCCCATGCATACTTTGTTGCATCATCTGGGTCTACAAACTTAATAAAGTTATTTTCTGTAAACATTCTAAAAGGACGAATACCTGCTGATGCCCCTGAATCATATACAAATGAGTTATCTAATACATTAACTGTACTATCGCCTGATGTAATAGTTTCATAGAAGTACCCGGTGGCACTTGTTCCTAATACAACTGGTAAAGATTTCCATATAGCATTTTTTGTTGCTAGAGAAAAACGATTTACATCAAACAGTTCTGATGAATCTCTAAATTGTTCGTAAACAAAATTGTTAAGATTTCTATCTTTTAGTATTTGAGGAATTGTAAAGTTTACAACTGCTGCAACTGTGTTATCGTCACTGATTGTAATACCTGTTGTTCCAGGCACATCTTCTATGTACAATGATCCATCGTTTGCAAAAGTTTCTAAATTTTGATATGTACCTGTTGGGTCGTTGATATCAATATAACGACTATGCCCTGCATGTGTTTTGTTTATTGCTTTTAGTTTTAAAATATTAGTTGTTTGACTAAAAGGAAACACATTATAGTCTTGAGCACTTACCATTCTGTTTTGAGTGTAATAAACTTGTGGTGCTCGTTGCTTAATAGCAGTAAGTGTTTCAGGTGCTAAACTATTGTTTACTGTTTCTTGTAAACTAAATGTTACAGTTAAATTAAAACTAACACCTGCTTCATTTTCGTAAGGAATAGTTACTTTAACATTTCTTGCATCTTCTGGTGCAAGTGCAAATGCTTCTGGGTCGCTTGTTCTGTAATAAGTTCTAAATGTTCCAAAAGGAAGATCACCAAAGTTACCGTCTGGGAATCTTATTTTAATACCTGCGTTATTTAAGTTCTCAACTGAGTACAGTGTTCTAACACCAAATGCTAAATCGTTGTAGTTAAGTGTTTGACCAACAGTGTTAGGAATCTGTGTCCATTTTGCAAGTGTTGCACCTGTATTATCAATCTCTTGTACAAATACATCTGTTTCATTGATGTCTGATATATTAACTTCTTGTGTTCTGCTTTGTACTGGAGTGCTGTAATCATAATCAGTAGACTGTAATCTACCCTGCTTAAACATAACAAAGAAGCCTGAGTTTATACTACTAATGCCTGTGCCGTCATTTCTATAAACTAAGTTAAAGTTATTTAATTTGTCTGGGTGTAGTTCCTCAAACGCACCTTGCTTAAAAGTAGGATTTACAACTTGGAATGTTCTAGGTACTCCGCTAACTGTTAAATCAAAGTCATATGCTACTGGAGCAGTTAGAGGTGTATTTAATTCGTATAAGTCGGTTGCTATTCCGTTAACTGTTCCGCTCTTAGTTGGCGTACTAAATCTGTTTGCTGAATTCATTGCAGAGTTAAGAATAGTTATAAACTGCTCATAACTGTCTGCGTTGTTTGCATCATCCCAAAAAATGTTAGTGTTGTTTAGTTCGTTACCTAAACTATCTGTAATAGGTTCGTTAGTTCTAATTGCAACAATTTTCATTAAACCATTTGCTGAAATGTTTCTGCGTGGATTGTATCCTAATTGTCTTGCAAGTTTAAATACTGAGTCTCTTCTTTCAGCAGTTTCTAAAAAGTTTTCTCTGCTGTTCAAGTCCATTCTAAAAGTTAGGGACTGTGAAAGATATGCTAACAATTCTATGATAGCAATAAATTCTGAACTCTCAATATAGTCGTTAAATGTTTCTGGGTAATTTACACGCACATACTCTACGAGTGCCGACCTGATAGTATCGAAATCATATGCTTGGAAGTTTACTTCACTGTATGCTTTATACGCTACTTTCCAATCTTCTGCGGCGAATAAATTATTTTGTCTGTTTACCAATGCCATGTATTATACCTGCTGTTCGTTTTTAAATTCTAAGTATAGGGTGTCTTCGCTGTTTAGTATAACATATCTCAATTCAACTTCGGCTCTCACTGTATGGCCGCTTGTGAACAGTGAAATATTAAGTAACTCAACCCTAGAATCTTTTTCTATAATTCGTGTAATATCATCTTTAATATCAGAGTCTGTAAAAGTATCCTGTGGATTCATTAATAAATCCCACACTATGCAACCAAAGCCTGGACGCATAACTCTTTCACCTTTGCGAGTATTGAACTCGTTCAGCAGATCTCGTTTAACTAAGTCCATGTCCGAAAGCGAAAATGGAGCCTTAACTTTATCTACTGTGCTGAATCCTCTGAATATTGTAGCCATACTCTTATTTATCTACTTCTTAAACTATAGTTTTAATGAGTGAGTAAAAAGGTTGACACGCTAACAAAAGGTGCTATAATGTATGTAATGTAACAGTTTTTGTTACAGAAATCGCTCTAACTTAGAGCATATCATCCACCAAGCGAACAAGGTAGACAGAAATGTTTAAACTGAATCGCGAGTTTGACCAACTGTGGTCTAAGGCAGTTAAGATTAACGAAAGAGGCAATGGGCAGCGTTTCCATCGCATTTTTCAGCAGTCTAAGCGGTTTGTTACAGTCGGTCTATATGACTCGGTGACCAAACAGTATGCACTGTTTGATACGGTAAACTTTGCTGGCAATTATCGTTACGATAAAAACATCAAACCAGATGAATTTAGAGTAATGGAAAAAATGGTTCAAAAAGCCGGTTAACAGTAAAGTAGCACTAAATATGTGTGTAGGAAACTACACACATATTTTTTTTATCTGGAGAAAAAAGTGGACACTAAAGACAGTCTATCTTCCGCTAATCAGATCATTCATGATCAAAGCCAAACTATTCAAAATCAAGCAAGTACTATTTCACTATTAGAAAAAATGGTGAGAGAAGAGTCTGAAGCAAAATATAAGGCTTGGAAAAAATTAGCAGAAGTAAAAGAACTTAACAGTTTAACTTAGCCGGATCTTCTGGCTTGTTTTAAGTCACTGGCTTGTTTGCCAAACGGTACTAAGCCTGCATAAGTTTTTGGTGATATGCTATCTGGAGTTTGGAACAGTTCGCCTTCGAATTGTCGTCTTTGATAATAGTCACCTTGCATAGTTGGTACTCCACCAACTTTTAATGTGCTGTGAGCCATCATTAAATTAGGCACTTTATCACCCTGCCCATTCTTAACTGCACCAAGTACTTTACTTTTTGCAAAAGCATTAGTGCCGGTGTGATTTGCAAAACTTGAAAGAGAAAGCAGTTGGTTATCACTAAGTTGTGTTGTTCCACACAAACCTTTTACTACTTCTGCAGTTCCTGCTAATTCACTAGTGGCATGCATCTGAGTTCCTACTGGGCCTATGCCGTTTTGCATATCAACTATTTTTACACCATTCTTCATATAGATAGTAGATGGTCCATCTTTGATTGTTTGAATACCTTGACTTGCTAACGCACCTGCTACATCTGTGCCAGGGCCTCCTGACTTAATAGTAGCAATGGTATTAGTTATAGACTTAGCACTTCCGTTCATTAAATCTGCTGGCATTCCTTTATTGTCGAATGCTAACATTTTCATCTTATTCTGTGTAGCAGTTAGTTCGCCAAGTATTCCTGCTTTCTTTGAACCGCTTGGTGTAGTCATCGGTTGCCTTATAGGCGGAATGCTAGAAGCCAACGAACCTGCTAAACCTGCTATATTTTTAGTTTCAAGTTTTTTAGATTGTGCCTGAGCAAAATTATTCTGTACATTGGCTGGGCTAGTATACTTAGGTGTACCATCAGGAGCAGCATAGCCTGTTTGTAATCCAGCCGGAGTATTAACATCTGCAGGACCACTACCGCCAACTCCGTTACTGCTAGGTCCTAATCCTTGAGATATAGATTCGTCTGGAACCATATTTGCTTGATCGTCTTTTTCTGGGTTAGGAAGTCCATGTCCTATGAAAGGTTCTGAAGTAACCATTGTGGTAACAATAGTTGAGATGGATGCGGTGTTGCCTTGACGCATACCGTTAGTAACATTTTCTTTGCCTTCATCGTCGTATGTAGGTTGCTCAATAGGATTGTCGTCAAATGTATCTGTAGGAATTGGCGTTGCTGTATCTGCAGCTTCTGCTGCTTCTGCACCAGGGCCGCCGCTGTTCATTAATACCTTAGGTGCTTTCTCAACAATATTACCACCTGCTTCTAAAACTTGCACACCACCTGACTTGGTTGTAACTTTACCGTCAGCTGAATTAACTATATCACTTGTTGCACTATTTTGTATGCTATCGCCAGTTGTGTTTTTAATAGAGCCGGCTGCATTAATATGTAGTTCACCTGTTGTTGCTGTTACAAACAAATTGTCATTTGCTAAAATATTCGTATCTTTGCCCTGCGGGTGTTACTCAATCACTTGCATTAGCATGGTTAATGCTGACTGGATATTTAGAAACGTTTGAAAATAAATTGGACCAAATTGAGCTTCAGTATCTTAGCGGACAAAGTTGGCAAGGA
>WLWF01000767.1_pt1 | contig 29954 bp, 40 predicted proteins | sample 6718331 | NCBI WGS metagenome assembly WLWF01 (sample SAMN12718692, study PRJNA515312) | sponge metagenome | isolation source: marine sponge | host: Mycale hentscheli | place: New Zealand: South Island, Marlborough, Capsize Point | collected 2003-05-01
TCAGACGATCTGGCCAAAGTCGTCAAATCAGCAGAAGAAAAAGTAGTCCAAGAAACGCGCCAAGCAACCCTGGACTTCGATGAAGTCATCCGCCGCGCCAAACACATCCTTGATCTAGATAACCCAGCCGAGGTTAATTACAAGCTCAACACCCTTGCTCTGCAAGCTGGTTACAGAGATCAGTCGGCTCTTGAGAAATTAATCGTCGATCAACTGTCGTACGAAAAAGCTCAAGACCTGATGACCGTGAAAGAGCTGATGAAGCTGGACGCCAAACGTGACTACTTGATCCCTGATGTCCTGCCTCATCCTTCTGTCGTCTTGATATATGGCGCTGGTGGTGACGGTAAATCCATGTCCGCTTGGGCTCTTGCAAAGCACATTGCGACTGGCCAACCCTTCTTGGTTCGTGGCAATCACGTCCCAGTCGAACAAGGCCCTGTCCTCCTGCTGAACGGTGATCAGCCTTTGGTTCAACTCAAAGAACAACTGGAAGAGATGGACTTTCCCATCACTGATCAGACCTTGATCCAGACCGATTGGCAGCTTCAACGCTATGCACAATTCATCAAGCTCATGGAGAAGCACCGCCCCAAACTCGTTGTCATTGACTCGCTTATTGGTTGCTCTGGTGGTCGAGCCTTTGATGAGAACAAATCTGAATTTGCTCAGCCCTTGTATTGGCTCACCAAAAACAATGGTGACCTCTTCCCCGCCACCACAATTCTCATCGTTCATCACGCCAACAAGAACGGTGGCTTCAGAGGAACCTCAGCCATCCGTGATGCTGTTGACGAGACCTGGGCCTTACGCAAGCCAACTGACGAGGAGAAAGGCCGTGTAGGCGGTCATAGCCGTCTGATCACAATCGAAAAGTCACGCTCAGGCCGTATGGACACCCAGCTCGTCATGCAAATGCAAGATGACCTGTCCTTCACCATCAGTGACTTCACGCCCGAAGTCGATGAAAACAACACCTCACCAGCTTCCGTTGCTGATCGTGTCCTTCAGAAACTCAGAGTCGTTCACCCCGAATCACGCACTATCGAGGATCTGTTTTACGACCCACTCATCAACGGCAAAACAGCCGCTATACGCAAATCGCTCCAACGATTAGAAAAACGAGGCTTAGTAGTCTCAAACGCCTCAGATAAGTCCCGTTCCAAACAACAAGTCAACTCCTACAAAGCAATACTCGCGCGTGGAGAGGGTAAGAAAGTGTCCCAACCAGGGGTAGATGCTAGTGCTGGAGCGGTATCTGAGGTGGGACACAAGGCTGGGACACCCCTATCCTGTCCCAACCTTTCTGAGGGTTCTGTTGTGGTTGATATTGGTGCGGATGAGCTGGGACACATCTAACTGTCCCAACCCCCTGTCCCAACCTTCTTCCATTGCTATCACTAGCATTTGGCACGGTTGGGACACCTACGGCATCTATACGCGCGAGGAGCCTTTCGATGAATTGGAGCGAAATCCTCAGCAAGGCTGGTGTTCCCGAACCTCCGGGCTACCTTGAAACCGTTGCTTCGGTACGCTCCAAACCCAGAGTTAAATCGTCCAACAAATCCAAGAAATCCAAAAAGAAACCCGTAAAATCACGGAATGAAAAGAGTCGAAACCTACCTCCCCGAGGAAGTCGCCAAACGTCTTTCTGATCAAGCAGAAAGCATTGGCGTTGGACGATCAGAATTGATCCGTGACCTCATCCTTAACTCTCAAACAAGCTTTGACATTACGCCCGATGATTACAACAAAGCTGTTGTTAGGGTTCGTAAGCGTTGTGGCCATCTTATTGGTCGTCATCAGGCTGAAAGCGTTGTGGCGTCAGTCTTCGCAGAGTTCTCAGGAGCCAGTCTTCGTGCAGCAAAAAATTAATCTGTACTACTGCCAGGTCGATGATGATGACGAGCACTTCCCGCTAGCCATTGCTCGATTTACTGCCTACGACGAGGACCACAAACCCTTGTCTGTAGAGCAAGTAACTTACGAAAGTGACCCCAATTACTTTCAAGCTCAGGTCTCTGCTGCTCTTTCATGCGGTGTTGACGTAAGTGTCATCACGGCTTCACCAATGGAAGATTTTGCCTGGATTAAACAACTGTCGCAACAAGCTTGAAACTTAAAATCTTTCGCAATGACAGCACATGGATTGTGCTAACAGAGAATAATGAGATAACGTTCCATCAAACGCTTGCTGGAGCGATGGCTGATGCCTCTACCAAAATCAGGGCGTCAACTGATGCTGGATCGTCTATATGCAGCAGTTAGGTCAGCCGCAACTGCTGACATCCAAAGAGCTGCAATGCTCCTCGAAGGAGCCAAAAAGATTAGGGCAGGCTCTAGTCGTCAAAGGTCTTCCGCTCGATCAGCACAGGCAAATGCCTGGAAAAAGAAGGTTGACAGCTCAGTAACATGGTAACATTACTGTACTATTGTGCCGGTTGATGGCAAGCAATCACGGCAAGCGTATTTACGTTCAAGTTCTCCTAGATCCAAATCGTGGAGCGTTGTTCTTGCTTGAAGCCGCAGAAAAAAATATCAAGCCTTCATCTTTGATGCGTGAAATTATCTACAACCATATTGCCAGCGAAAATAACCTTGACACCTACGAACAAGCCCTGATACGAGACAAGCAGGAATGGCAAAACTCTGTAGAGGCAAGAATTGCTGGACGCGCTGCTAAGCGACGTGAACGTGCTGGCCTCAAAGAAGAACCCTAAACCCGCTCCAATCCAGCGATGTGTCCAACAGCTTGCTTCAATAACTTGCCCTGATGCCACTGTTGACGCGCCATAGCAACACAAAGCTGTGACAGCACATCTATGTTCTCGCAGTCCTCAATTTCCCTAATACTGCGTTCGAGCGTTAACTCCTCCTCAAGACTTTGTTCAACGACCATCCATTCCATTGATGGATCGTAAGGCCCGCTTTTCGGAAGCATAAGGTTCCTCTGTCCTAAACCGAATGTAATCATGCACAGCAGGAAATAACCAGTCCTGCACTGGTAAACACGCTTCCCAGTTCAACGGATGCAGACAGTTCATCACGACTGTTGTCCAAAACGCTGTGATGTAGCCCCAGTTCATGTCATGCAATACCCAGACTCGCAACCTTCCTCGGGTTCCCAACCAAACAACCCAAGCTGCTCTGGAATAACATCACCAAGATTTACGCCCCTCCTTCCACCAATACCGCTTAGATAAACAGCATCTTTGCTAAGACTAAAACGCCTTTTCTGCAAAACCTGCTCAAGCTCTACTGCCTGAGCAAATAACTCAGGCCGTTCACGCCGCATCGTTACCCATTGGTCCGTTGTCTTAAAAGGGCAAAACCAACAGCTGGACTTAGGGGGTTGCGGCAATCCCGCGTCTTTTGCGATTACTAGGCAGTCAGAACGACTGATACCAAGTTCTATCAACGGGTAAGCACTTATATAGCCATCAGATTCCCGTGATGGTGTTGCTCGGTGTGGTTCGTCAGTGCTGATGCCTTTACCCAACGTGCATCCAGGCGAATTATTTTTAATCCATTTGGCAATAGGTTTGATTTTGTAATCTGTCGTGCAAATGCGCCTCATCGGCATGCCTCCAGGCAGAAAACCTGGCAACAGGATTCTGTTGTTGTCAGAAATGGTTTGATCGTCATATAAATCACGCTGCCTGCCCTCACGATCTATCCAGGCAACATCGACCCACTCAATCCCATGCTTTTTGGCATAGGGTTTTGCTATTTCATTTATATATTGAATCGTTGCAGGTGACTCAGCCTTATCGCCAACGTTAGAAAAAACAAACGTGCGATAAGGGATTTTGCCTTGCGCCGCTAGTACAAGGCAAGCCGTGGACTGAACTCCGCCACCAGTGCTGAAAACGTGCTTTCTCATAGGACTTTCATCGGTCAACAAATACAGCCCAACCGCTTGCTTCACCTTCTATAGACCAACGCTGGTAAAACGCAGGACGAGACATCCTGATTAACTCACCAGATTTTGTCTTGTCATGGCCGCCATGCTCCATGTCTGGCTTGCCCATCGGATCCATGGCGATGAAATCATCCTTGTCATACCCAACGATTACGCTCCAATGGCCGCAACCTTCGGTGCTACACACTGCTGGATTGCCTTTAGTAATGTCGCCGTTGTGCAGCCAGCCAACCATGATTGGCCTGCCAGCATCAATCTCAATTTCAATATCCTCAACCCTGGCATCCCTGCGAAATTCAACATCTAAGCCAAGTGATCTCAAAGCAGACACCTGAGCATGGACTTCAGTGGTGTCACCAAACTTCAGACGTACTTGGCGATAAGCACCTTGGCTTTTTACCCCATGGTGAAACGCCACAACCATTGCAGATGCTGCATCAAAACATTCCCTATAGCCATAACCAGTCAAGCTATCTAGCTGGTTGTAATACGGAACGCCATAAACCTCTTGGTGAATGCCGCTTGCCTTCCACACCTCAAACCATTCAGCCTCATCGTCAAGTAACTCTTGATCGATGGACTTCTCCAGCTCTGCAATCGCAGCTAGCTGATGAGGATCACCTTTTTTGAAGAACTGAAAGAAGGGGAGCAACGATAAAGCCACAACTACAACCCAAACCCACATTTACTTTTCAACGCGCTCTCCAGGAAAGAGTAGGTCTTGGACATACTTACAAGCCACATCGTCCAGTTGGTTGTCTGTCTGCTCGCTAATCTTGATCAGGCAGTCCATTAGCAACTGTTTTACGGCCTTTGATTTGATGAAGCTAAACAGAATTGGCTTTAGTAGTAAAACCATGACAGCACTGTGTGTGCCGAAAGTCTAAACGCGGTTTTGATGTCCCTCAAGCCTTGCAACATTCTGCTCTAGGTCTGAGATTCGAGCGAATAGCTCCTGATCCCTAACCCTCAGATCAGCGTGGAGCACATCCATTCGTGACGCTAAATTATCGACAGCTGAGGTCAAACGCACCAACGAATCCCTTCCATGCTGTGTCTCACGGTTGGCACCTTTGATGCCAGAGGCTGCCACGCCTATTGACGCACCAGCAACAGCAGCCCAGATTTCAACCACCATTCGACCTCTAGCGTGAACTCATCATGGCAGAAGAACAGGTTAAGCAGGAGTCGGAGCAGGAACCAGAATCAACGCCGTTGGCGGATTTTGTAAAACTTGCTGTTCTTACATGGTCGATTGCAATGCTCAGCCTTAATTACTTGGGCTATGTCAAAGCCATGGACCCAACATTTCCTGCCTCATTGCTTACTGGAACGATGACTAGCTTTGGCGTCAACATCAAACGCGCCAATGGCAAGAAAAAAGAAGAGCCTACAATCAAGGAACAAGCCCCTACTTCTAAATCCACGTAAGACGTTTGATGGAGCAGCATCCCAATCGATTCAATAACCGTTATCTGCTTTTAACGTCAATTTGGGTGCTTCTCCTGTGTTGGGGACACTTACTTCCAACACTGGTTTTGGGTACGCTTGTTGTTCTTACAGTGTTACTAATGCTGGTAACAGCTTTTCATATCCAGAGTCGTACCTAGTTCTGACCGTCCTTTCAACGGAAGAGCAGCCTACACTCAAGACAGAAACTCTTACCTCTAAACCAAAATGAGGCGTTCACTTTTGGTATTGGGCATCACATTGGCTGCTGCTTTGCCTGCCCGTGCTGACTTAACTCATCGAATCAGCAGCAGCATTCAACTAGATGTCAAAGGAGCCTCGACTCGTGCTGTTCGGGTTGGAAACAGTTACAGCATCAGCGGAAGCGGAGTTGCAACCAGCGTCACCTCTGGAGGCTCAACAACAGCCGATGCAATCGGTGGGCTCGGAGCGGCTACAGCAGGCGTAAACGCTGTCACGATTCCTGATGTAACTCAAACCACTGGCGGCAACTCTTTTAGTTTTGCCAACAGCTATACGCAAGGCGACGCCGTTCCAACAACAGCTTCATCAGTTGGGGCCGTACCTGCTTTTGGCGACATCACAAGTGAGTCTGCTGGTTCTGCTGGAACACTTGCCGGAACCATCAATACTTCAGGCGCAATCACATTGTCGCCAGGCACAGGCACAGGCATCAGCGCAATCGGTCAAGTCATTACGGAGCTAACTACACGGTGATGCGGCTAATTTTTCTGCTGTTGCTAGCTTCCCCAGCAGCGGCGGTGCCCGTTATCCCTAACTTCAGCCAAGGGCTGGTTACTAGCCGAACAGAATCAAAGACGATCATTAAAGAGAACATTCGCTCCGAGTCGTTTCGTACAGGTTTTGAATACTCGGTTTCTGGTACGGGAGTACATCCTTCTAGCGGTATTGTTAGCCCGTCAACAAGCGACAAAGCCTTAAACCTTTCAAGTCGCTCCACTTGGGTGCAAACTACGCCAGGAGCAGCATTTCAGTTTGCAGAAACTTACAGCGGTCCAGGGCTGATCGAAAAAGTCATGATTGACCGCGAAACAATAATCGAAAGCGTTACTGACTCCACCAGCACGTTTAGCCAATGAAAGCAGTTATTGCAGCCTTTTCTCTCGGCTTTTTATATTGCTTGCCTGCTGCAAGTCAGGTTAGTGCGACTGCCTCTCCGGTAAGTAATTCTTCAGGCTCTGTTGTTAACCAGGCTGTGCAAATTACGCCTGGTCAATATATGAAATATTCAGTGGGTAGTGGCATCCAGTGCGATGGAGCAACGCTAAACATCTCGCCTTTTATATCGTCCACTCATTCCTTTGGTAATCCAAACAACCAGTATTACAAAGAACCGGTTTACGACAATAGTGATAACTTTGGCCTGATTGACGAAGAAACAGACATTGATGGGCCTGACGGAATCCCAGATAATCCTGGCAAAATCCTTTTTTATAAACCGATGAGAACAGGCTATCGCCAGAACTTCAGCAATAACTTTGGCATTACTGCAACCTTCTCAGTTCCTTTGGACTGGGGACCAATCAATCTGTGTAAAGACGCCCAGCGAAAGCAAGTTGCTTTATATGAACAAGCTCTAGCCGACAAGCGTTTGAACTACGAGATGGGAAGGCTTAAGGCTTGTTCTGAAGCCATAAAAGGTGGCTATGGGTTTTCTAAGTCTTCGCCGTTTTATGCAATTTGCGCTGATGTAGTCCTCAAGCCCAAGCCTGTGGAAGGGCATACGCACCAAATCATTTACCCAGAGCGCGTCTCAGATCGCGAATGGCTAAATTCCGATGACGCTGAGCAGAGCGCCGTTCCTGCAAAGATTCCTGTTTCTCCTTACGGCCAAGCTTCTGATTGATCTTCTTCACTACCTTTTTGGTCAAAGGTTTGACAAGCTTCTGCAGGATTGATGCGATTGGCTTGGCAAAAATTGCCACAGTTGTGGCAAATGCAGCTGTTAATGCAATAGATACAGTCGGACCAGGGTCAGGCAGATAGTTGTTAAACACTTGGCTAACAGGAATCGGATCCCAGATCTTTATGCACTTGCCATCTTGCAACTCATAACCGCTGAGGACTTTTGTACCTAATTTATTTAGCGATCCGATTTGTTTCGCACCATATGGCGGACAAGGTGGATCTTGTGGCATATTTGAATTGCCGGTAGCCAAGGCCGGTTGTTTAAGGGGAGAGCCTTGGGTCGGAGTTACTTCCGGCCTTTTTATTGGCGCTTCAGGTGGACCTACCCAAGTGAAGTCACGCGGCCTGTAATCCGGTGCTTCAAAGATTGGCACCGCTCCATCACACAGCGTGATTGTTCCTTGCGGGTCATCTTCAAATGTTTCGACGCCTTTGCCTGTGGTGATTCTTGCCCGAACACATCCAGGCATATCAATAATTGGGAAACGTGCAGACGTAACCGGCGGTGCTGCGGGTAAAACAGGTAGTGGTATCGGCTGACCTATAGAGATCCTTGGGACGCCGATTGCGTTTACCCCAATCTCAGGAATTTCAGGCACCGAATCAGAACGGTAAGGCTGGTCCTACAGATGATGGCAGCTCAGGCATGGCCTCATCAATCTGACCAGGCACCATGTCAGTGATCATTTCGGTCAACTCAACCTTTAGTTCACCGATGTAGTGCTTAGTGATTGACGGGATCCTCGTGTAAATCATGACCGTTCCAACCACCATGCCCGCAGACATCGTGAATGCGGCGACCGACATTACGTTGAAAAGCTTTTGCATGATGATTACAGATAAAACAAAAGGCCCCCTTGCGGGAGCCCCTTGTTGGTCTGTGTGAGAAACCTAAGCTAGTTATAGCTCAAAAAGCCCACTTCACGCCAAGCTTGGTACCAACAGAAGGATCATCTTCTGCGGTGATGAAGCTCAGCTCGCCATAAATGCCAACGTTTTGGGCCACTTGAACGTTTCCACCAACTTTGCCGGACAGTTCAAACTCACCGTCTTCGCCTTCGGGCGAAACGAAAGCTGGCCCTCCTTGCAGGTAGTAACCGTAAACGCCATCACCGCCTTCAAAACCAACGTGGAAATCAGTGGTTGCACCTAGGTAGTCGCTACCTGAATAACCGCCGTTATTCTCCACGTTCACATAGGGGCCTGCCAAGGCAGCTGAACCAGCGAGAACACCAGAAACAGCTACTGCGAGTGCTTTGATCATTATCAGAAAGGGTTGAGTTTTCTTGAGCTAGATTAGCTGGCGCGGTCAATGGACAGTTGCCAATCTGTTCCTTAGTTCTCATCCGTTCCAGGGAACGTTGAGAAATGACGCTTATGCAATCCGGTGTAAAGACCACGTTTTGGATGGTCCTTTTTGTCGCGGCCTTCAAGCTTGTACAGCATGTCCAGCCACGCAATGCGATTGTTCATTGCTTCTAAATCCTCAGCACCTGGCTTACAAGGAATCATTGGGTCAGGACGGTTCATCTTCACGAGGGTTGATTGCTAGAAAACAAAAGCCAATCAGGTATAAAAACCCGAGACTCACTACGGCTGTGACGGCCATGTGATGTTATCGGGAAAACCTTCTTGTGAGCTGATGTCACGCAAAGCCTGACGATATGTTTTCCATGCGGTTTTCTTAGCTGTTGTCAAAGGACTGTCCGTCAATACGGTCCAATCAGACTCAACAAGCTTGGCGTCACGATCTACGCGAACATCGTTGCCACGCGTTTCTAGCTCTTTTGCAAGATATTCTTCGGAAGTTCGCAGGCTATCCCATGCTGCGTTTTCCTCATCGGTAAAAGGAATGTCGCCCTGCGGCGTAGCGTTGATCCTAGTCATCAGAAAGTGCGCGGAATGAAATTAAGTCAAGCCGTAAAGCTTGAACGTGCCATTTATAGTATCGCTGGAGTTGCTCATAGAAAATTGAACACCATCAACTGCTTGCGCGGTACTGTCTAAGTATTCAATCGCTCCATCATCATAAAATAAATAAGTGCCCCCTAGGCTTAATGCAGACTCAAAAAAGCTAAAATGTCCTTTGGCATTCTTTCCTCCAGTAAGCCAAACTGTAGCATCTAGAAAATGATCGGGATAGGTAGAAGTGAGCATCTGGGCAGTTGATACTTCGCCTTTAGTTTGATTAATTCGATTTAAGCCAGAGACAGTGGCGCTGCTTTTAGTTCTTCTTACCGCAACTGTGTCATAATTGGCGCTAGATAAAACTGTAGCGCCAACCATGTGACTCATCCGCAATCCACTTTGATTAGTGCCACCATTGGTCACGTCATTAATAAGCACAACATAATTCGTGTAAGTGCTATCAAGATTGCCTTGGAAAGTTACTGTCGCTGCACTACTTGCATTGACAGTCGCAATCAAGTTCCAAGAACCACCGCCAGCATCTTGCCATGTCGGTGCATCATTTGCATTACTGGTCAGGACTTGGCCGCTGGTTCCATAATTTGATGCGCCCTCAATAGCTAACGCACCAGTTGAAGTGACGCGGATACGCTCGGTTCCGTCAGTTTCAATAGCAAACGTATCTACAGCTGGAAATCTGATTGCTGTATTTGTATCCCCTGAATGAATAATTTTGTCGGCAATAGTTGCGTCTCCGGTTACATCAAGAGTTGAAGCATTGATGGCTGTGCCGCTAGCGATCCCTGAAGCCTGCCATGCAGAACCGTCCCAGACCTTAACGACATAGTTGCCGCCGGTCGTATCTAGCCAGATCTCACCAATGCTGTTTCCACTTGAACCGGCTGGTGAGCTATTTGGTGCAGACGTTCCAACAGAAGCAGGACCGGCCTTAATTAGGTTGCCACTGGCATCTTTAAAAAACACACCAGTGCTAGTCGCGTTGGTGTTGACGGCAATTTGCCCGTCTGACATTGAGCTAGCTACAGGCCGCTTATTTGCAACCGCACTGCGTAAATTTTGAATTGCCATTCCTTAACGCCCTAAGGCCGGAACTTACAAAACAAGTCTAACAGGAGAGTTTAATAAGTCCCATCGTCAACAGTCGCTGCAGCGGTAACGCCAACAAACGCAGATCCGTTCCAAACACTGAGCGCACTAGTACCGCTATTCAAGAAGAATTGGCCCTCAAAATCGCCACTAGCGGGCACAGTGCTCGCAATCACACAGGTCGAATCATTTGCCATCTTTGCGCCAATGATCGTGTTAGCGCCAACCCGAGCAATATCTAACGTTCCAGAAGTCAGCACTGCTGCACTGTGGTTTGGAATATCCGTGTCAGCCAGAACATCCCCAGCCGTGACAATACCTTTAGTGTTGACAGTGACTTTTGGGTAGCTACCAGCAGTTACGCCGGTTGTTGCAAGCTCAAGAGTCGAACCAACGCCTAGTCCAAATTCACTGCCAATCGCAAGGCCGCCAATAGAACTAGAGCTGGCAGTGTTTAAAGACAGCGCACCACCAGCCGTGACCGCAAGCCCAGCACTAACGCTGACAAGACCTAATGCTGACGTTGATGCAACCGGCAAATCACCAGCCGCAAGCGCCCTGGCACTAAGAATGTGACCAGTACCGCTAAACGAAATCCAGCCCAGATCAGCTGCAGTTACCGTGTCGGTGTGAGTAAGTACCCCAGCAGCAAGTGACAAACCATTGCTTGCTGGAACGGAAACAGCGCCTAAAGCCGCTGTTGTGGCAACAGGAAGATCCGCTGAAACCAACGCACGAGCTGTAATCGAACCAGGAGATACGCCGCCAGAAGGGCCAGCTAACAAAACATTCGGTGCAGCCGCTTCAAGTTTTGATACTTGAATTGCAGCAGTGGCACTTACATTCGCATCAGTAATGCCGCTCGTGGGCACTAACGTTCCACCACTCAACTGGGTGTTGGTGATTGAACCAGATGCAATGTCTGTTGCATTGATCGAACCAGCTTCAATATGAACCTTGCCGCGACTTGTCCCCGCTCCACTAACCTCACCGGCTGTAACCTCAGCTCTGGCAACCGAATCTGTTGCAAGCTGTGTTGCGGTGATGGTTGCATCAGCAATCTGTGTTGCTGTCACGCTGTCATCAACCAGCTTGTCGCCGTTAATCGATCCAGCCGTAAAATGCGTGGCTGCAGCTTTTGCTAGCTCTTCGACTTTGATCTTTTTGTCGTCTTGAGCTGAAGTATCGACCAACAAGGTCAAATCGTCTGCAGCAACAGAAGTCGCGAGGATCTCGACTAGATCTGTGACCTTATAGTCAGCCATGGTCCGATGATCCCCCGAGAAAGCCTACGGATTCGTTAGGCCGAGTCTACCAGCGCCATTCGTAAGGTTATAGGCCCCACCAGTTTGATTTATTAGTTGATTCTGCAAAGGCGTCGGTTTCTGAATTTTCAACTCAATAGTGCCAGTTGTCACAAACTGAATTTGGCTTTGAATAACGTTTCCAGGTTCAAACGAAATCGCAACACCAGTCACCAGCGCATCAACTTGGTAGAAAACAATTTTGTCCGTTGAATTAGTGTCTGGTTGTCGAATAAAGAACTGGCCTTTAAAACCAGATCCCTGCTGCTGACGCAAAATAAGCTGATGATAATAATTGCTTACTTCAATTTCATTGTCATTCCTGCAGATGTTTGCTGATGTCTCATAAGACCAAAATGCCGTCATCGTTCCAGAGCCGCTAATTAGGCTGCTGATACTTCTGCGTGTGTGCTCGCCAAGCACAGTTACATCAACAACTTCGCGATCAGTATTGAGTTCATACGACTGCAACTGCCCAAAACATTTGTAAGTATTGTTTTTTAAGACTGCCCTTACCTTGTAAGCCGAAGATGGGGCAACTAAAACGGCAGCTTCAGTAACAACGCCATTGATAGCTTTTGTCAGAGTGTCATACAAACGCACCCCGCCTTGTTCATCAACATTGGCGTACCACTCCGCCTGTGGTGACGCCGATCCACCCGGAAAACTTGCAGCCTGAACAAAGTCAAGATTGCTTGTGCTATTGGCTCCAGCTGCCGTAAGACGTGTGAACTGAATCAGATCGCCCGTCATGAACTCGCTATTCTCAAAATCGAAGTTCAAACGACGAGCAGTCGTGTTTACATCCGCAGGATCAACCTGCGTGATTAAACCTTCCTCCGCTCCACTGCGGTTGAACTCAACAAACCCAGAATTGCCTAGATAAATTGCCATTATTGCGCTAACGAAGCATCTTGAAGTGGCTCCGTTCCAGTAAACGAAATTTCGGCTGTCACAATTTCGCCAACGGTTGCCGCAATACTTGCTGAAGTAATCACGACTTTTAATTTTACTTGACGCACAGGCAACTCTTGCAATCGCAATGTCAAGCTGTGCTGCGGGCTGCTATCTGGAGCGCCAGTACGAATTACTTCTTCAAGAAGATCTTTTCCGTCGAGATTATTGTTGGCATCAATGTAGTAATACAAAGTTGCCGTTCCACTAAACGACTGGATCCCTGCAATATATTCTCGGGCGTGATCGCCTAACGTCGTCGTCTCCAGCGTTGAAACCTGTGCGTTCAAAGACCATGAAGAAATCTTTGCCGTCTGGGTGCTGTCAACCAGAAAAGCGCCGTTTGTGCCAGTGAAATACTTCGCCATGACGCAAGTTTAGCTAGTAACGGCCAGCAGGCTCACGCTAACAGTATGGACGCCGTTTTTTACCGACACAATTTTAGGAGAACTCCTGTAACGCCATTTATTGGAGTATGTCCCGAAAGCGGTTCCCATTCCTGCAAACGCCTCAGTAGGTAGTGGAAAAGTTTTAAAAGTTCCGTTGACAGTCACATAATGGCTGTCGAAAAGGCGTGCTTGCGCTTCCGTGATATTTGTGTAGGCCAGCTCTAGCTGCTGGTTAATCACTAACGCACCAAACAACACGCGTGTCTCCACGCCACTGGCTGCGGTAAAAGAGTCTTGACCCGCTTGGCCTAGTGTCCAGGTTCGGCTTGTGGGTTCCAACGTTGGGTAGCTCATGGCACCTTGGGATATGAAACAGCATTGAAGACAGAGTTTGAGATCCCAGCAGGCATGAAGACCGCTCGAACGTCAAGTAATCCGTCATCACGATAAGTCGTACTGGTCACTTGGTACTGGTCTTGGTTTGCATAAGTTTTACCAGCATTGGTCGAAACTGAAAAATTAAACTTGAATAGACGCCCAGGCGTTAGATCTACGCCACTCTTGGCGCAAGTAAAGCTGGCAGTACGGTCTTGCTTCAGCCTCATTGCAAGCATGAATCGCGCCGCCTTAACTGCATGATCTTCAGAGGTGCAGAACCCTGATAAGTCGTAAGTCAGCCTGTTAGAGCCTTGGTAGCCCGGAGGCGCGACAGTCACTGTTTCGTTGACACCAGGCATAAACTTGTCCTGCCTTCTCCAAGTTACAGTTACAAACGCATTGTCTCGTTCAATTAGTGGCGCGTAGTCAACCCGAAAAGATGCTGCATCTATAATGTCTCCGGTAACAACTTGCCCAGGGGCTGCTGTATCTACATTGGTTACAGAGTCTAAAAGTGCAGGGAATAAAGTGTAAAGACCATTGCGAATGCCAAAACGCAAGCAGAAAAACTTAGCGTGCTCGCTAATAAACTCATGAATCCCACTAAAGTCGTAAATAATTCCGTCAAAGTAAAGTTTATGCTTGTCAGTAAATTGAATTGCGCTTAAAAAAGACGCAGTGTCAATTTGACTTCGCTTTACCGGACCAGCAGAATAGTTGTTTGTTATAAGCTTGGTGCTTGGATAGGTTGTGAGCAGGTGGTAGCAAAGATCAGGGAAATAATTTGAATGGTCGGTTGTCAGATCGGTCTTTTGAATTTGTAGACCTCTCTCGTAATACGCACTGAATTGACCAAGGCTTGATACTCCTTTGCCAGCTCGTAAAGTCAAAACTCCTATGGACATGAACGGATAATCGACCTGATCTACGATCCCTTCATTTACATACGAAATGCCGATTTGCAAATCTGTTGTTTGATCATCAAGTTTGACCTCGCTTGTTACTTGCTCATAAAAACCGGAGTAAATTAACTTGAAACCGTCGTTGCCATCTAAGACAAATTCGTTATTCGTACTAGGGTAAAGAACCGGAACTTTATCTGCTGAGTTATTCGCGGACGACTTGACCCCAAGCTTCCATTTGTCATAACGAAACTGCAGGTCTGATTCAGCCTGCACAGGAATCATTGGCTTAAACTTGTATTCATACGCTTCTAAAGAAGGATGCCGAACGCGAAGATCGGCAAAAATTGTCGCAGTATTTGGGTTGATTAAACAAAATGGTTTGTCAAGAACAGGACGCCAATCGTCGTTTGCAGCATCAATCTCTCGATAGTACAACTTGACAAATAACTTTGGAACTCTTATGTCGTCCAATATGCCAGAATCTGTTATTAGCGAACAAGGGCCAAATTCAACGCCTTCGCCATAAAGTGCATCAGAAAACTGCCCGTCTGTTCTAGTCCAATTAGCCAACCCTGAGTTCAGGCTTCCTTCAGTAGGGTCCGGCAAGAATTCTGTTATAGGCAGCGAATAAATTGATGAGGTTTTTTCATCTGTTCTTATAAACAAAGCGTTACTTTCTGACGCATGGGTTGCCAAAAATTTGGAATATACTTTAGCGATATCTTCAGCGGGGAAAAGCCCATAATAGCTTCTATATAAAGCATAAAAAGCAACTTCTGGGGATATGATTTGGATAGGATCGTTCCTGTCAAACACACCTGAGCTAGTAGTGCTGGTGCTTTGAGCTTTTCCTATTGCACCGATAAACGGCAACCCCGTAATTACATCGTAACTACCACCTGGATAAAGCTCATAAACTACTGAAGCGGTACTTCTTTCTTTTCTGTGCTTCCATTTGCTCCCAATAGGAACCGCCCCAGACTCCTCTGTGGCTTCAGGAGTAATCCGAGGCATGTTTACGGCAAAGCCAAACTCCGTAGTGTCAGCTTTGCGAGTGTTACTGATTGACGCGTCAATCGGGTTAAATTTGACGTGCGATGCCTTGGTTGGATAAGGCAACAAGTTGCTGAATTCTGAATCTTGAGAAGTCTCGCAATCAGGTTCTTCTCCCTCTAAACCAAAACTTTTACCTGGATCAAATGACTGAGAAAAACCTCTCTCTTGCTTACTATCAGCGGCTTGAATCGTAAAATACTCTTCGTTTCCGGTCAGAGTGCTGCTGATGCCGGACCAGTTTCCAGCATGAACTGTATTTGGATAAGTAGGGTCAGACGTGATAAAGCGCCCGTTATTAAAAGCAAGTTCGTAAAACTCAGGTTGAATTGAATGTATTAAATCACTGCCGTTTCTGATCCCTTTTTCTGGAGGCGAACCAAAACGGCCTTCCCCCATGACAAAACCGACGCGAGTCCATTGATAGGCCCCATCACTGTGCATACGCTGGTAAACCATCAATGGAGTGTGTACGAACCCGCCAGTGCTACTTGTCTTTTTACCGAACGCGATAGGAATTGGCGTTCCAATCTCTGCCAAAGACTGTGCAGAGCTGTTTAGTCCATACGTTGATACGCTTTGCGGCTGGAGCGTGCTTGACCTTTGTGCAAGGTTACTGCCCCCGCTGAGTAGCCTTCCTCTCATCGACCTAGGTAAAAAATAATTAGTTCCCTTTTTTCTCTTGAACCAAGCAATATTCATTGGGCCGAGTTTTGGCAGAGCCCTAGGCGTGTTTTTCCCCATGATCAGCGACCTGTTATAGGCAGCTTACCGGCCTCGTTGCTCTTTAAGCTACGGAAAGGCACCATCCCAGGGGCTTCACCACTCCCAACCGGGCGCAGCGGCGTTCCAACCTCAAAGCTGATAACAGTAAGACTGTTCGATACGCCTGTGATAATTCCCGTAAAAGTCCAGTCAACGACATCGTTTGCGGTTGGATCGCTTTTGTAGGCGATCACAGCCGCCGTGTGAGCCTTGGATGCAATGTTGTTCAAAACAGTCGCATCAAACGTTCCAATCGGGAACGTCACTTCAATTGAACTGGTCTCGCCTTCTAAGTTGCTTTGAAATGGTCCGCAAGTAAATGCGTGAAAATCAGGCGTTAATGAAATGGCATTCCGTGCCACAAAACTCAAAGCAGGTATTTGAAATTGCTGGTGATAAAACTGCGTGCTCATCAGCTCAACCTCGTACTGCCGCCATAGACTTCAGAACCTGAAGACATCGCTGCAGCCACACTACCGACAGCATCATTCAAGTCAGCTACCGTCACATAATTTTGACCGTCCATTTGCATTACAGGCCCAGTGTTTATGCTGACTACCGCTCCAGAGCGTCCTCTGCTTGAGGCGCTTGTTTCACCGCCGCCTTCGACAACAGATTCACCGCGCTGACCTCTGGCATAACGATTGATCGCTGAATTCATCTTGCTTTCAGGGATCACATATTCGTTTTCGCCACGTTCGCCGATCAGTGCGTTTGTGGGACGAGTGACAAAACCGCCTTCGGCAAAAGAAGGCTTACGACCTGTGCTATAGCCCCTGTAAGGATTTGGCCCAGGACTAATGCCAACGGATCGCAATTCTGCTGCTTCGTCTTTGTACCTATAGAAGGCGTCTTTCATAGCAAGACGCCTCATACCTTCCGATTGCATTTGGAACGCACCACTGGAATAGCCGACCTTTCCTCTTTCTTGGCCGAACCGGCTAGTAACCAGTTTATTGAGAGCCAGATTGCCAGTGGAACCTATTTGTGGGAAGGATCCCAAAGCTCTTGAAGCTGCACTTGCAGATCTTGCAGCTTTACCCATTGCTCTTGCTGTTCTTCTCGCTGATCTTGCTGCTCGCTCTTGAGAGTCCGCAAACTTTAGCGATTCTCTTGAAGCTGTTCTAGTGGCTTTAGCGCCTTTAATTTGCTGCTCAGCAATTTTTTCTTGAACTTTTACATTGTTATTTGCAACCTTGAGGACTTCATATTGAGCCTTAAGTGCTTGAATGTCTTCTTTTGTTATTTGGCCTTTGGCTTTTTTCCGTAAAAAATCAGCTTCTGCAATTTTTGTTGCTAGATAAACTTCTCGAGCTTTTAGTCGCACTTGATCTACTGCAGCTCTGATTTGAGCAAGCGTTTGTTGATATATAAGGTCAACTTGCCTTAGTTCAAGCTCCAGCAAAGCGGCCCTGTCCTGATCTAGGCCGTACAACTGGACTCGTTGTCTCATGCGCTGAATAGCCAGCTTATTAACCTTAAGTTCTGCGTTGTAATACGCTCCAGTCAGCTTGTTACGTGCATCTGCAATCGCTGTTTCTTGGCTCAGGCGCATCTTGGATTGATGCACAATGCCTTGTAGTGCATCCGCCTGATCCGTGTAAAAGTTATAAACTCGTTCGGCTTCGACAGCGATTTCAGCCTCTACTTCTGCACGTCTAAGGTTATCGCTGGATTCTCCTATCGTTTTTAAGGCACTTAACTGTGCGCCAAAATCGTTTTCATTTTGTGCCTTTTTAAACTCTCTTTGAGCTTGTAAAACTGCAAGACGTTGTTGATCAACTTTTAATAGTGCCTCTGCTGTTGCACGCTTAACCTTATCTTCTTGGCTTGTCATTTTCATGATCTCAAGCTCACGCCGCAAAAGCACGTTGGACTCTTGGCGAGACCGTTTCAATCTTGCTACACCTACTTGGTACTCATCTTGTTGTTTTGCAAGCTTAAGTGCATTTTCATCAATTTGTTCTCCAACTTCACCCAAAGCTTTAGCAAGTTTTTCAGCATTTTCTTTTCCGATTATAAATTCACCCACAAATTTTATTAGGGCTCCTATTTTCGTTAAAATTAGGTTGATTCCTTTGACGACAAAAGCAACACCAGACAAAATTACACCCAAGGCTACTGCGAGTGGTGCCGCAATAATTCCTACAAGACCTGATACCGTATTAACAATTTCAGTCCAGCCTTGCTGAAGAATCTTCACTGCGTTATTAATGTCCTGCGATGAACTATTTGCAAGACCAGTCTGTCTTGTTACTTCTGCTAGAAGAATTGCACGGGCTTGTTCTTTCTCGCCAATGCTATTTAAAAGATTTACTTGACGAGCTAAGTCGGTATTGACTGAGCCAAGTGCTTCTTGCAAAGCGGTTGCATCTATATCTTCAACTGCTTGCCCAATCGCAGCAACCTTTTTAACAGCTTCGTCAAGTGATTGGCCAATAGCACTGCCAATAATTTGACCGCCAAAACCGCCTCCACCGCCCAACAACGCCCCAAGGCCACCACCGGCCACAGCACCAGGACCGGCACCAAATAACAGTGGGAAGCCTACGCCTAACTGTAAAGACTCCATTCTGGCTCGGCTTGCTTTTTTGTTATCAGCTGCTTTGCTTTTGCCAGTCGCTCTTACTCTGTTTGCCCGCTCTCGTAGTTTTAATATTTCCTTTTCTAATTCTACAGTTTTTTGTGTTTCTCGGTTTGCATCCGCAATCGCAACCTTGGCATTACGATCTAAGTTTTGCAGATTTACAGCCAAGCCGGCAAGGGCTTTTCTACTCTGAACTGTACGATTAATTATTTGAAGCTTTTGTTTTGCTATTTGAAGTCCTTTAGACTCTGCGCTGCTTAATCCCGGCAATGCCACGGGAAAGCCCATTGAACCAGGACCAGCTAGTGGCCCTTGTCGTTGAGTACCTGAACTGCCTCGTATAGAAGCAGATCTTTCCCGTGCAATGCGATTGCTTCGTACATTTGCAATTTTTTGTTCAATTTCAAGCTGACGCTCTAAAGATTTGATATTGGCATTATTAGCAGCTTGAAATTGCCTTTGGCCTTTTTTAATTTCGGAAAGGGGAGAAGTTTGTCCTTTAAGACCTGCTTCGCCTGGGCGTAAATACGCGCCAGTCATGCTGCCGACTTCACGAGCTGACGCAGCAGCTGCGTTATATGCTTTTAACGCTTGAGTTGCTGCCCCACGGTTTTGTATTTCTTCCTTAACTAATTTATTATTTAAGTCTTGAGCGTCATTAGAGGCAAGTAACGCTGTAACAAAACTATCTAAGTTTTTTTTATACAGACCAGTCGCCTTGCCAGCCTTATTCGTTTCTATTTCGGTTTGGCTTAAAGTTTCATTCGCTTTCCTTAAAGCTTCGTTGTAGGAACTTAAATTTGCTATAGTAAATTTCTTTTTATTTACTCTGTCTACTTCATTAGAAAGACGCTCAAGTTGAGACTGAAACCTATCAAATTTTTTTACGCCCTTTACGCCGATCTCAATCTCAGCTTTATAGGCCACGACGGTTTCAGCGCACTGCGATGCCTAAGTTTAACGCCTACGCCGCGCCTTATCCATTTCTTTCTGCTGCTCTGCATTGATCACGCCAAAATACGCGCTCCAACCAATCAACTCTTCTGGCGTCATTGTGGTGCGAACCTCGGACAAGCTCATGCCAAGCTCTTTGGCGACACCAAATTGCAGCATGAGCCAGTTGTCTTTCTGAAGCTCGGCTTCTAGGATTTTGGGTCGATAGCTTCCTCTTCCTCTTCAGTCAAAATTGCCAGCATCAAGGATTGCAAGTCCTTGTCCTTTACCTCGTTTTTCAATACATCAACTTCACCTGGCGCAAACAAAGCTTTACCCACTTCGTCTTGTGCCTTAGAAATCAACAGCTGCAATGCAAAAGCGGTGGCATCATCCGATCCAGCACGCTTTTGAGCACGCTCACGCTCTGCCATCGTCAGAGGTGTCATCCACATCTCAAATTCAGTGCCGTCTGAAAGCTCGACCGTTTTCTTTATCGGTTCGAGATTTGCAGCTTTCTTGAGGCGGTCAATGGCGCGAAGTGCCATGAATGTCCGATTAATTGTGCTACTACATTAGCATTAAAAAAGCCCCTGACAATATCAGGGGCCTTATCCTTAGATCGCTTGTCAGCTCTTGCTGAAGTCGAACGTAGGAGCAGAGGTTGGACGGAAGCTGATTGATACAGTCTGTGCATCATCAGGGCTAACTGAATAGCTAGCTGAAGTCAACACAGCTTCAAGCTGAATGGAACGGCTCTTCGTGTCGTCAACCGTGCCAGAAGACACGACCGCATCCATGTAGAGCTTGAAAGTTGCACCAGCTTGTTTGCGCTGAGTCACGTCTTCAATCAAACGTGCCGTAATACCGGTGTCATCATCCGTGAAGTAAACATCGGCAGAGCCGGTGCCATCCGCAAAACCAGAGATGAAAGTACGGAACGGAGCTGTTTGGCCCAATGTTCCGCCGATGCTGGTGACATCGATCTCTTCGCGAGTTACTTCAAACTCCCAACTGCGGACGTTTGCCACAGATTGGAACGTTTCAAACTTGACGGCAAACACGTTGCTGCCAGTGATCGTGCCATCGTCAGTGATCGTGATGGTTGAACCGCCTAAAGTGGCGGACACTTGCAGAACCCCAGTAGAGGCTGTGTAAGCAATCACGAAGAAGTCGGTACCCGCTGTAATACCAGCAGGCAAGGTGCCGGTACCGGTGCCACCGGAACCGTCTTCGACGCTGAATTGAACTTTGTCACCTACCTTAAAATTCAGGTAGGTTCCGGCAGTGATTGAATCACCAGAAACGTCAACATCTGCTTCCTTGAAGGTTGCTGACGTTCCGGCTGGCTTGTAATAGAGGGCTCCAGAGGTGCCCGAAAGGACGGTAGCCATTCGTGGTACTGAGAATGGTGGACTTACGGGCGAAACCCGGACTTATACAGCTTAGCGTGTCAACAGTAAAAGATCTAACTCTGCTCTTCTGCAACGAAGGACGTTGTTATACGCCCCATCATGTGAGGACTGGATTCTGTTGCTGAAAAAGTTGGCCCGTTTATCGCACCAGGTCGCAGATATACGCCTGAACCGTCCCGTGCTGAAGCAGGTAACGCTAAAAGCGTTGTGACCGCAGTGTCTAAAAGCGTTTGAGTTCTTGCGGGGCCTTGGCCCTTTTCGCTGTACACACGGATGACAACAGTGCCTCGCGGATAATCAAGATTGCCCGCAATTGTTACTTCTGTCGTTAACCCAAAAGCAATATTTATTCGGACGTACTCTGTGGTGGTATTTGCTGGAGCAGCAGTGATGTTGTCAAAAAAGACTGGCACCGCTGGTGAAAGATTGTTAAAAGCCGTCAAGAGAGGGCTTTCAATAGAAGCTCGAATGGCTTGGTAGTTCATAGCTCAGTAAATAGATCATTCATTTCAATCGCAACCGCACGATCTAACCCACCCCCTTCAACATACATAGCAAACCAATCAAGATCAGCTGTTGCACCAGACTCACGGTCCTCAGGGCCACCACCAATTTCTCCGCGATATGACGGTAGTTGCATTGAAGTACCCGTCTTTACTCCTGCCTCAGAGCCAAAGCTGCTTTCTGTTCTGGGGCGACCGCCGTCACCTTCACGAAACTTTCTTTGACCTAAAGCTGTAGTTGGCTCTTCAGTTGGACGGAAAAATGCGCTTTCTACTACGTCGGTCGCTTCAGCTGCATACTCAGAAAAATTTGAAATTGTTGTTACCGCTCGATCCTTAATAGGAGCAGAACCTCGAATGTTTTGGCGACCTGTTAACAAACCAACAGGAAGCTTGATTGGCCTAGGTTCTCCAGGCTGCCCATCACCTTTATATATACGGCCATCAGGCGTCTCGATTTGATATGAATTTGAGAATTTACCTGTCCAGCTTGGCCCTTCTTGCTGCAACTCTCTAATAGTTCTTTTTGCTGCTCTTGAAGGGCCAGACACCACAAGAGAAGACCCGATTCGGTCTAAGTTGTCTATTAGCTTCATTAGTTGGTTCTTTGCCATTACTGGGGCCTCGCGACAATTGTGTGGAGCAAAGGGCCTTCACCCCTCAAGCTCAACACATTCAAAATCTTCGCTTCCCTCGTCACACCAGCTTGTGAATACTGGATACGGTCGGCTTCGGTTGGATAATAAGTACCCAACTCGTCATTCCCAATAATTACCTTGATGTCGGTCGTTTGATAGAGCCCTTCATTCTCTTTTGCTGAAACATTGGAAATTAAACCCTTCAAAACAACAGACGTATCCGCACCAGTCACAGCACCTGTTGCTGGATCGTAAGTGCGTGGCGTTGTCGTTTTGACAAGCGTGATGTCTTGACCCCAGTCGTCAAGTAAAGACTTAGGGATTGCTTTAAAAGTGTTGTCTACAAGTGACATCTCAACCCCTCACCATACGAACTTGATAAGAGCCAGAACCTCCAAGGCAATAAGCACCAAGATAAGACTGCAGCCAAGGGTAAATGTCGAATACGTTGTTGACAGTTCCAGTAGCTTGACTAGCGGTGTTGTATTTGACCTTGAGGTCTCCGAGTTCAACTTCTTCGTATAACCCCTTATCGCCGGTAGTCCCTGTAATCGAGTCCGTGTCATTTGCTAATGCACGCGCCAGTTCATAAGCAGCGTACTTAATGTCTGCTGGAATGACACTGCAAGTTAATTCAACGCGATCAACGTGATAATTGTTGCGTGGCCAGCTCAAAGCTTGGCTCGTATCGCAACGATCACCATAAAAATTCAACGTATCAATCCAGCGTGTTGCTGAAATTAAAGAACGATTTTTGGCGTCGTCACTTTTGTTGTCCCAAGTGCTGCTTTCTGGAACGGTTTCAAAATACGCGTCTGCCTCTGCCAACGTCACATAACTGTTGGCTGTTGCGCTCTTGAGTGTGGCGTTGATCGTGGCAGCCATAAGGCAAAAAGAAGGTGGCCCCACCTAATGGTAGGGCCTTTGCTCTGATCAAGATCAGATAGTTGTGGTATCCAACGGAGAGTTGACAGTCAGCTGAACCATAGGGATCAGATCGATGTCATACGTCGCCGCCCAGTTACCAGCCGTTGCCAGAGTGGCATTGGTTGGGTTGTCGGCAGCATTGCTCCACTTCGTACCCATTACGTGATAGGTGGAGTGATAATCCACAGAAAGCACGTCTTGCTTCGAGAGGACGTTGCGATCAGCTTCAATCCGAAGATCTTGCTGAACACCCTCAAGAATGGTGCCGCCCTTGGTTAGGTAGCAATAGAACTCACGCTGATGACCACCAGTGCCAGGAGCAACGGTGTTCACTGCACTGTCGGTAACGACTCGCATTCCTGCGAACTCACCAACTTCGCGAGCGCCAATGCCTACGCCACCACCACCCCAGGTCACTGCGCCAGAAGCGGCAAGTGCTGAAGTAGAGAAGGTCAGCATTCCTACCTGATACAGGTAGTAAGCAACAGAAGGATGAACAATCAGAGTGTCCAGCTCTTCACCACGCTCTCCAAGCTTGGAGCGTGCTTCAGCAACCATGGATGCACTGAGGAAGTTAGCCTCAGCGCCACCAGATGCTGCTGCAACAGCTTTATCCAAAGCGTTGGCAGAAAGTGCAGTGCCGAACAAACCAGCAAGCTGTGAGAACAGACGTGCGCTGTTCAGCTTGTTGATTGCATCAGCCAGCTGGTTGCGGATGTGAAGCATTGGATCTTCACCCGCAGCCAAAATTGCAATGTCATCCACGGCATACGCGAAACCGCGATGGCAGATGGTTGCAATCTGGGTGCCAGTTCCAATCTTTTGTGGCGTCAGGTAGCCAGCAGTGCTGGTGCCCCAAGTTGCTGTGCCATCCATGATCTCTTCTGTTGGAGATACAGGATTGAACTCAGGAACTTGAATGCGGGTGCCGCCTGAACGGGAATCAAGCAGTGAGTTACGGGTGACAGCGCCAGACTTGATAAACAAGCTGCGCTCTTTGATGGCCTCAGACACATAAGTGCTGAGATTATTCCTTTTTACGATGTCCGCGAGTAGGACACCGCCGGAATAATTCTGAAATGGAGCAGCCATTTCTTATTCAGGGATAATGTTTGCGGTGGATCAAGTCACAGACTTGAGATGGTGTCCCACAGGGACTATTTACCGGCCTCTCTCCTGAGCACAGCTGCAAGATCAGGGTCGGAAGCATCCAAAGCCATTTGCTTTGTTAAGTTAATACTACCCTCTAGCCAAGGATTTGCGATGCCTGCGGCACCTGCAGTCCCTGTTGAAGGCTTAGCTCCCATGCCAGCCTGAGTGCTTGGCTTGAAGTGATGTTCATAGCCAGAACCAGGATTTTTTAGCTTGGCTAAATAAACACCTAGGTCTTGCTCGACGCCACCGTCAAGAACTTTGACGCTGCCATCTTCAGACTTCTTAAGACCGTTCTGCACTAATTGCAGCATCTGTTGAGCATTGATTGCTCCAGCCTGACTAATTGCAGACAAAGCAGACGTTTGCATCGCTGCAGTTTCGTTTGAAACCCGAAGCTCTTGCAATTGACGCTCTAGATCAGCAATTTGTTGTTGCTTGTCTTGAGCAGTTTTGTTGGCTTCTTCCCAAAGGTCTTTCCATTGACCTTGGTCTTCAAGCGTTTTTCTGCGTTGATCGTCTTGTTTTTTGTAGACATCATCAAGCTTGCCTTTGATGCCTTGGAATTTATCCTCGGCTTCACTGGCACGTACTTTTAACGCCTGAATTTGCTGCTCGTAGGCAGAAACGTCTACAGCAGGAGTTGAAGTCGCAGTCTCAGCCACGGGCTGATCAGGAGTTGCCACGGGCGTCTCCTGGATGACTTGTTCTTCCATTGTGAAAAGTAGATTTACTCTTCTACTTTACTGCTTTTAGCTTTTTTAGTTTCTTTCTTTGCAGCAGGAGTTGATGATCCCTCTTTTTTGGGAGGATTGATCTCTTCAAAACGAAGTCCCATGAGAATAAGAGCTGTTACTTTCCCACTTTAACGCTAGTAGACTCCATCGTCTCCTGGCGCATCTACCCAAGCAGTGTCGTAGTCGGCTCCACTTGCTTTTTGTAGTAATTGGCCTGCTGTTCCACCAGCCGCAGTACCTTGCCCTGCTGCACCCGCAGGGCCTGTAGCACCTACTGCCCCTCTTGGGATTGTGAAGTTGAAAACAGCAGCCGCTGCAGTGCCGCCATTGACAATGGTGGCTGCAGACCCAGGGACTCCTGTTGATACCGTACCAACCGCAATAGTTGCAGCATCACCGTCAGAGCCATCAGCACCAGCAGCTCCTGTCGCACCAGTTAAGCCTGTTGATCCCTGGGGCCCCGTAGCACCTTGAGGCCCGGTTGGGCCTTGAGCACCAGTTGTCCCATCTGCCCCATCGGTGCCATCGGAACCATCGGTGCCGTTAGCGCCTGCAGAACCTTGAGGGCCTGCAGCCCCCGCTGGACCGGTTGCTCCAGTGGGACCAGTTGCTCCAGTAGGACCGGTTGGGCCTTCAGGGCCTGTAGCTCCAGTAGGTCCGGTTGGACCTTCAGGGCCTTGAATCCCTTGATCTGAACTCTTTAAAGCAGTCGAACGAGGAGTGCCGTCAGCATGTTGCGTCCCAATCGCAACGGGTTGCCCTGCCCATCCAGTTTCAGTTTTTGGCCCATAAAGACGCTTAGTGGTTACATCTACATAAAAATCACCATTCTCACCTTGACCCCCTGGAGGGCCTTCACCGGATAATAAACTTTTGAACTGATTAACTTTTTTTGTGAGCTTTATTAGAGCAGTAATCTGAGCTAGTGTCAGGCTGTTTTTATCTGCCATAACTTCACTGAATCATTGCGTTGATTAGACGCTCGATTTGATTTTCATTGGGTTCTTGTGAAGCCTCACTGATTTCCTGTTGTTTAGTTTCGGCTGACGTAGGCAGGATTTCACCCTGTACCAACATGTCGCGGAACTCTTCGCGATCAATAATACTGTCTTGGAACAGCTGAGCCATTGCCGTAATGTCTTGACCAATAAGACGCTGAAGATCGAAGTCACGGCTGATCTTCACTTCAGGTGGCTCAATACCCAAGTAATTAGCAGCCAGGTTGTAAGCCTTCTGCAAACCTGACTCCAGGTCCATCGAGACCATCGACAACATTGAATTTGTGTCGATACGGTCCAGGCGTCGTGCGTCAGCTGATTCAGCTACGAATTTTTGTTGGCTAAGCGTACTGATGCCCAACGTCGCCATTTGTTGCTGTAATTCTTGGATCTCCGCAGATTGCGCTTCAAAAGCACTAGCGGCAGGCTCCACGTAATAGACCTTGTTTCCCGGCTGTGTCGCCATCGCATAATTCACGCCTATCGCCATATCCTTAGTCTGATCATCCCAGCCCTCAAGCACCAACATCGGTTGTGATGCGATATGCAGGCTATGGATTAGATCAGCTTGGCGCTGGAAATGAGCAAGATTTAAATGGGCAATGTCTAAAAGTGGTGGACGGCTTGTCAACGTGTCCGTCTTGTTCGCGTAGATCGTGACCAAGGGGACTTGATCAAGTGAATACGGCCCAGATTCAATAAGCTCATACTCCGACGTAGCGTCTGATTGGTCAAACGAAGAGGGGTATGGGAAGTTCCCTTGCATCGCTTTCTTTTGTTCTTCCTGCCGATAGACGCGATAACGACCCGGCTCAATGACACGAATTTGGTCATAAACCTTTTCTCCGAACTCACCATCAGGAACAACAGCTTTTTCGCCAATACGCACTTGCGTCAGGTTGCCGTAGTTGGATTCACGATCCAAACGCCAGCCATACACTTTGGTTGGGTCAACCTCAATCCAATATGGGCGACGATTTAATGCACGCTCTTCTGCAAGGCTTCGCGCTTCTGTTGGAGCGGGAAAGTCAACCAACGTATGGCAATGGCCATAGGTCAATGCACAACCAACTAAACGACGGGCATACTCATCTAAATCTGAACCGCAACCGTCAACATCTTTGTTGAAAACTTCTGTCCAATATGGATCGCCAACAATATTGATTGGCTTACGCAGGATCAAACCTGCTGCCGCTCGAATCAACCGTTGGGTATATGGCGTAAATACAGCCCGATTTACACGCGCTAGATAAGCGGAATAATCTTCGCGGGGTTCTAGGGGAAGGAATGCTTCGCTGTTATCACGTAAATACTCAGTGCCGGAAACCACGGCTTTCATGATTTCCCAGCCTTTCATCTGGTCAATCACTGCCCGTGTTCGGACAAATGGACTGTCAACACTCCCCATGTAGGAGCTGCTGACCAAATGGGTCCGAACGAGCCCTGGGACGGAGTAAGTCATGTCATTATTTTAACCATTGATTAGTTGTTGCAACCCCATCTTCTTCGAGCAGCTTTGCCTCGTTCGCCAGTCCAGCTTTTGCTGCGAGCACAGAAGGATTTCTTACGTGCGGCTTCTTTTTTGGTTTTAGGCTTGCCCGTGACAGGTGGTTTTAAATTTGAACCGGTCTCTTTATTATATTTAGCCCTGCCTTTTGCGGTCAGTCCTGCACCTTTACTTGCTGGAAGTTTTTCACCTCGGCCAACACTAAGGTTTGGCCCTTTTTTACGCTTTTTCTTTTCAGCCATGATAAGCAACAACAATGTGTGGGGTCATGGCTACGACGCCAGATGAAATCGATGCAATTCGCATTCGGATCAGCGTGGCAGCCTTGCCAGTGTAAAAGTAAACGTATTGACCGGCAGAATTTATTGTTTTACTAGTATCAATCGTAAACCAGTTGCCGTTACCGTTAAAGTTTGCTTCTAATGCAATAGTAAAGTTAGCGGAGCTGGTTACATTTGCGGCAAAAGAAAACTCACTAGAGTGTGCATGAACCTGTATCCAGTCGTCAACTGAACTCATCGCATTACCAGTAAATTCAACCGTGTTGGTAAAACGGTCAACTTGAGTTGTGCCGACATCAGCCATTATTTTTTACCCTTGGGTTTGCGACGCTTATGTTGATAGCTTATCTTCTTTGAGCCGGTTTTTTCGCGCTTAAATCGGGCTTTTTCCGCAGCTGACATCTCTCCTGTTGTCTTAGGCGTCTTTGCAGATACGCGCTTTGATGGTCGGCACGCTGGATACGCTCTGTCTTCGCCTTTGGAGCGTCCACAAGGCTTTCCGGTCTTTACATCGACCCATTTCTCGTCAAACCAACGACTAAGCCCGCCCTTAGCTTTGCTGGTCTTACTTGGTTTTTTTGGCTTTTTTCGTTCCGCCATCACTCACTTTTTGGTAGGTGCCGCCACGCTTCTTATATTCCCGCACCAGCCAAGCATTGGCATAGGCACTGGGATATACAGCGAACTTACGCTTGGCAGCCGCTTTGACACGGCTGTAAAGCGCCTTATCCGTAGGCTCGTTTCTAGTTGCCACAGGTGCAACGCATCTTCTTAGAGCCCTTCTTCATGCCCTTTTTCTTCTTGGGTGGACGGCCTTTTTGTGTGCCGTAAGTTCCAGGGCCTTGAGGCATGACAATCGGGCGATGGGGTGCCCTTAGTCTAGCTCTTACTTTTTCTTCTTACTAGCTGGCTTTTTCTTGCCCTTACGGACAGCTTTCATATAGCCCTCGCATCGCTTCGTAGCAGCACTTTTCTTGTCAGCCATCTCGATAGGCAATAACCAGGACTTAGTCTAGTCTTCCGTGCCAATCAACAACTACCTTGCAGTGCCCAAAGTGCGGGAGCAATAGCCGCGTCATCTCCATCAACAAGAAAAAACCAGAAGAAATCCGTCGTTACAGGAAATGCACTGCCTGTGATCACAAGTTTGTGACCACTCAAGGCCCGGAAGAGATCGCACAACGAAAACAGGTTCTTTATCGCAAGGGCGAAGACCAGCAAAATTCAAAACTCACAGAAGATACCGTGCGTGAAATGCGTGAATTTGCTGCTGGTGGCGCTAGCTCGTTTGACTGTGCCCTTGCTTTTGATGTAGCGCAATCAACTGCATACAAAGCAATCGTTGGACGGTCTTGGCAACACGTCCAATAACAACCTCAATACAACCGATAAGACGTAGCGCCCATCGTCTCCGGCTTTGCCAAATTAAACTGTTGTAAAACTAAATAACCGAACGCATCAAAGGCGTGGTCAACTCCCAAATTCTTATTCGGCAGCCCTGTCCCAGGGGCATAAGTCAGTGTCCGCAACGATTTGATCAGGTGTTTACACCTTGGATGCACTACCGTTCTTCGCGTCCCAGCAGCATCAAGTAACGCAGTGTTGACTGCTGTGATCTTGTCGCGGATTTTCCATGCTGCCCTAGGGGATTGGACAGTAAATCCACTGCGCCGCAAAATTGCATGGTCCGTTACACCAACCCCACTTGTCTTTCGTGCGCCGCCTGTAGGGTCTGGGCACGCAATAATCCTTCGATCCACACCATATCTACGTGTAACTTCTTCGGCAAAATCCCAGGTTGTTGCACCGCCAGTCAACATAATCTCGTCAAAGACATATAACGTCTCGCCATCCTTTACCGCGCAGATACCACTCATCGGATCAACGTTAAAGTCAACCCCTAGGAGCAATGGCTGGATACTTATATCCTTGGCTTCTTGAGATATGTTCTCGTCGCCAAAGCTGATTGCAACAAGACCCGTAAGGTTCTCGAAGCTTGCCTCAAATTCTTGGCGGAATGTTCTCGTGTCAAGTTGGGCTCGTGCTGCCTCAACTTCACGCTTACTGACATTTCCGCCGTCAATTGTCGTGTAACTCCAGCGTTCCCATAATCCTGTCTCGTCCTCCGGCACATAACACCACAAGTCATAAAACCAACTAGCTGTACCGTCCGGCGTTGAAATAAATAATGC
>WLWF01000770.1_pt1 | contig 29885 bp, 42 predicted proteins | sample 6718331 | NCBI WGS metagenome assembly WLWF01 (sample SAMN12718692, study PRJNA515312) | sponge metagenome | isolation source: marine sponge | host: Mycale hentscheli | place: New Zealand: South Island, Marlborough, Capsize Point | collected 2003-05-01
TCTCATGGTTTGAGAAAAACCGCCGGTTGTGGAAAAACTGTGAGCGGCTAATCGAAAGCTCGTTGGGCATGATGCTACTTGCAAATATTGCGCTGTTGCTTCGGAGATCTTGAACAGGCTCTTAGGCCGCGAACACACGCTGGTGCAAGAAGGTTTGTTCTTCTCCAAACTGGCCGTCGTCACCTTCGGCGGCGCCTACGCTGTGCTCGCCTATATGGCGCAACAAGCGGTGCAGACCTACGCCTGGCTGAGTGCCGGAGAAATGCTCGATGGTCTCGGGCTGGCGGAAAGCACGCCCGGCCCACTCATCATGGTCACCAATTCGTCGGCTTCTTGGGGGCTTACTGCTATCCGGCGCCCTTCGAGCCGGGCACGGCCGCCCTGCTCGGCTCCGCCATGACCACTTGGGTCACTTTCGTGCCCTGTTTTCTGTGGATATTTCTAGGTGCGCCGTACGTCGAAGGCTTGCGTCATAACCGTTATTTGAATGCCTCCTTGTCAACGATTAGCGCCGCCGTGGTCGGCGTCATCTTGAACCTAGCAGTGTGGTTCGGCGTCCATGTTCTATTTCAATACGTCAATACCTTGCCAATAGCCGGCCTCAAAGTGCTGGTCCCCGTGTGGGCCTCCCTCGATCTGCCGGCCCTGGCGCTGGCCCTCATCGCGGCCATCGCCCTCTTGCGCCTGCGCATCGGCGTCATCTGGACCGTCACCGGCTGCGGCCTACTGAGCGCCGCCGCCGAGATCGCCACGCTCATGTAGCCCTCGGTTGCAAAGAAAACAGTGAGTGAACTTCGTGCCGTGGATCAAGATGACGCCCATCACAGAATGCAAGAGGCGGCGGCGGCAAATTTATCAGGGCATAGGACATATTCTGCCCCTGGTATCCAGCCACTGGCATCGAGTTGCCTAGGCCAGCAAATAAGATGGGTACCTCCCACCTTGTTGGATTTACGTTGCAACAAATTCGCCATCCTCAAGGTTCGCATCTTCTGAGTCTCGCGGTTCCTTCCAGGCATCACCGACCACCTCGCGAATTCTCTCCACGATTTTTTCCGCCCGGTCTTCTAAGAACGTTCGAAAAGCCTCTTTTCTAAAGCGCTTTTCAAACTCCGGTTCTGAGCAGGAGTACGGTATAAAACAGGTTTGAAGGCGGCGATCCAGATCTTGATGGCTTCCTTGATCGACATGGAGTGACGCGAGTTCTGGCATATAAGCATCAGGGTTCCGATCTGCGAGATCACGGTTGGTACTCTTAGAAACGATGATCCTGTTAGCTATAGAGTTCAGTTGCCGTTTTGGCAAGCCGGATTTGTTTAACGCATACGGGAAGATATGATGGTCTTCCAAATCTCCTTGAAGCGCGCTGCCCGTCATAAAATCTTTTCTTATCGTGTTGCGCATCAGCACTTGAATAGCTTTATATCTGCCACCAGTAGTGTGGCTAATATCAATAATCTCAGCGGTTTCAAAATGTACTCTAGGAAACTGTATTGAACTTTGCCCTTCAAGAAACCCGCAAAACCTTCTGAAATCATCGCCTATTTTATAGTTATGCGCAGGTGAAGGGTTTGCCGCAAGAGTTGTGCAGAAATACCACTTATTGAGCATGTTAGAAAATTTCGGCTGTAATAATGCCCCTGGGAAGCACATCAGTGTTGCCGCAATCGACACTAACGTTCCGTGCGGAGGCTGAGTTTCAGCAGTTGCCCCGAGTCCATTGATCCACTCACATGCTGCATGCAAATGAAAAGCGGCATCTTCCCATTGCTCTTCAATATATTGACGTTCGAGAGACAGTAAAACCGAACGGGTGGCCTGTGGAACCTTGCTGGTTCTATTTTTACGCAAATAGAACAATGATAGAATTTGCAAAACGCGTTCGCCATCGATCTCATAATCGTTCAACATGGGATGTGCTTCTTTGGAAGCATCAAGAAGTCCTTTGAGATCAGGAGATGGATAATAGCGGGCAACCGCGAGGTCGAACGTGGTCAGTCTTGTTCCCGTGGAATTGATGGTTTCGAAGACACGGCAAACAGACTCAAGCGGTGCGTTATTGTCCAGTGCAACAAACGGTATTGAAAATTTTCGAATAGTTTCAAATACACCCTTGAGGCGTGCTGCTGCCTGCCTTGCTGCGGTTTTGTCAGATTCAAATTCCGGAAAATCACCCGAATCTTCCATGTACTCGGAGATGAATACATCGCATTTCTGCTGGTTTAGCGCGACATCCGAGCGAATCAATCTATTGTTTTCTTTTCGTTCTGGATTCTTTTTTCCTCGCCTCCGGCTAACTATCCAAGCCGTGTTCTCCTCCGAGAAGACTTCATGCATTTTCTTTAGATCGAAATAGTAATTCTGCCTTGGGTGAGCATCTAGGAAGACCCTAGCAATTGAAGTGAGGCGCTGCTGCCCATCCAATACATAGTATGATTCAGAGCCTGGTTCATCATAGGTCTCATCAAGGTTTTCGTCTTCTGGTGGATAATTTGCATCTAATTTTCTCGACTTGAGCGATACTTTATCGTTCTCTCCTAGTATTAAAAGAGAGCCCACCGGATAATTTCTGGCTATCGAGTCGATCAGTAACCGGGTCTGCCCTTCTTGCCAGGTAAAATCCCTTTGAAACTGTGGTATCAAAAAATGTCCGGAGCGGACTTTCCGCAGTAACTGCCCAATATCAAAATTTATAGTCTGCATCTTCGTTCTCTATCGTAAATCTGACGGGATGCGTGCAGGGCGCGCCTAAATAAAGCCGCTGCCTTAGCACCAGCAAGCAAACATGCACCACGAACAAAGTCAGCAAAAGGATATCGCGCCCCTTCCACGCACTCATTATGCCGCTGAGGCTTCAACGAATGCGCTATCTGAGCAAGGCATAGGAATTGGGAGCGCTTGATCCGTCAAGTCTTCGATATGCAAGTCAATAGCTTCATGTATTAGAGCCAATACCTCTGCGAATAGTCAATTCAAACCACCAGATTCGCGCGCGCGTCGAGTAGCGCCACGCGAGCCACGCGGCGGTCGCCTGACTTGCAGGGGCCCAGGACTTGTGAACGAGCCGTCGCCTGACACCTTGCTGACCGCCAGTGCGACACAGGTCGCGCTCAGCCCCTTCAACCACGGGCCGCGCGCGATAGCGGCCCGTCGATGCGCCCGGCATCGCGGTTGCTGGGGATGGGAGAGCCTGTCTCAGGCCAGCGCTGGCGGCGCGCGGACCTCGCGTTTGGCCAGGTGCCCGAGGAGGGAGGCGATGACCGCCGGTTCGGTGATGAGCGCCAACACGTTCACTGATCCGCCACAGCGCGAGCAGATGCTGAGATCGATGTCGAACACCCCTCGCAGCCGCTGCATCCGTGTCATCAAGGCGCCTGGTGGGGGACCTGAGGTGGGCTCCTCGTCTGTGCACACCCGCGCCTTGAGCGGCTGTTTGCCCGGCACCCCAACACGATGGCGTGCATTGGGTGCGAACACGCCGTGGTATCGGATGAGAGGCGGGCGCGGGCGCGGCACTCACGCCGCCAGAGGCGCCAGGAAGTCTAGTGGCTCGAACAGACAGTGCGTCGTGCCATCGCGAAAGGGGCGCCTGAGTTCGTGCACGACAAGGCCATCCCCATCAATAGACAGCCTCTGCGACGTCAGTGGAGCGCGCGCCATGTCACGGCAAAGCCGCTCGAGCTTATCGCGCTCACGCGCGCCACCGGCCACCGCCGCATTGAGGCAGAAACCGTCAGGGTTCGCCGTGAGTGCGCCTCGCGTCGATGGCAACGCCTCGGCCCGCGTCGGTACCCGTAGCCTCATCGTGCGTTGACCAGCCAGCGGTCCACCTGCCATGCGCTCACGCACGGCCGCGCCAGCGAGCCCCGACAGCGCATCGTCAGGGGCGGGGTCGATATCAAGGTCAGGTTGCTCCGCGTCCATGACCGATGCGCCTGCGCGCACCAGGCAGCGGGTGAGGCGCCGGATGAGACCTGACAGTCACCGCTCGAGGTCAGCGTCAGTGGCAACCGGGGCACGCTGCAAGCGCGCTTTCCCATGGACGAAACGCCACGCGCCGTCGGGTACCAGCATATGCTCATCGCGCACGAACCCCGGTCGTCTCCTGCCCTGCTCGTCAAGGTGCGCGAAGAACGCGCCCCGACGGCGCTCGACCACCTCGTAGAGCAGCGCGCATCTTCCGGGCGATGGCCTACTAAACCCTAGCGCTACCCTAACGGCGCCCGACTTGGCCGCCGGCAGGCGCCGGGCAGGGGCGCTGAACACGGGCACTGGACAGGTGCCCCATGCCTCTAGACGCGCTCGCCCTGGGCATTCGATACGCCGCGCCTCGCCCGACCGCCATGCCCGAGCGCTTCGTAGGCCGCGGGCGCGTTCACCGCGCCCAGCCCGGAATGTCCGAAGGGCGCACCGTTCGTCTGCTCACCGATATCTGCTGAGGATCGGGACGCTCTGTGGGCGGCTCTCGCAGGCGGTCGCTGATGGCGCCGGCCGGAGCTTTGGATGTGTCCGTCTCAAGATTCGTTACCGGCTACGAGCAGGGCGGAGACTGTTCGGTTGCGAGAGCAGGTCAGGGCGTTTTAGTGGAGCGACTCTCCAACGCAAGGCCACAGGCCGCGCAGACCGCAGAGCCGGTGGCCGGGGAGCCTAGCGCTAAGGCGCCGGTAACATAGGCAAGAAGCAAGGCGCAGAGCGCGCCGCCGGCGGCCAATGCGAGAACCTGCTCGAACGCAGCTAGCTTGACGCCCCGGTACATGATGAACGTGCCGCAGGCCCACAGGGCGCCGGCGATGACCGCCATCCAATCGCCCGCATTGCGCGGCCAAGGCCAGCCGCCGTCGCCACCCAGAATAATGGCCAATCCGCCGAAGCCGCCTATGAGAACCAGTGCCCGCGCGCGGGTTACCGGGCTTGATGCCTTGATGGAGCCGTGGGGGCGCGCACATGGCGGGGCCCTTTGGATGCGGCAGATGGTGTTGGGTGCGGGGTTGGAATTCTGTTTGCACCATCCAAGCGGCATGGTCCTACCCGCAGAACTGAACGGCGTCGCGGGCCTTGCCTCCAGCCAAAATCGTGTCGGCGCATCACGCGTTTCATTCTGTTACGCGCTCTTGATTCTGTCTTTATTTACAGGGGCGGCTTTCTTTGGCCGGAACATCCGTGTGCCCCTGATGATTACGCGCCATCGGGTTCCTGCATCCAGCCCGGGATGTTCCTCTGGCCATGCAACACCCGCCACACATCGATGTGCTCCGGACGCTCGACGTAGAACACAAGGTGTGGGTAGCGCGTCAGCGGCCAGGCACGCAGGCCGGGCAGGTTGAGTTCGTGGGCATAACGCGGGGAGCCAGTGGCCGGATGGCGAGCGATGTGGGCGTAGGCCTGCTCCAGCGCATCGATGAAACCCAGCGCTGCGGCTGCGGTGGCTTCGTTCAGGTAGTAGGCAATCGCGTCCTCGACGTCCCGGTTGACCTGCTCACGCGGGACGACGGTTTTGCGCTTCACGCTCGGCTTGCGGCCTTGCCTGCTTGGCGCACCCGGTCACGCAGACCTTCGAAGTAACCGGCATCGGCCGGTGCCGCCGGTGCCGAAGCTGCGCCCGCCATCAGCAGGCTGCGCAGTTGCTGGCGGTCCCGATCCCTGCGGATCAGTTCACGCACATACTCGCTGCTGGTGCCGTAGCCACGCTGGCTGACCTGTTCATCCACGAAGGACTTCAGGGCATCGGGGAGGGAAATGTTCATTGTGCTCATGTTGCAATCCTAGTCACCTTGGCAAAATTTGGCAAGAATGAGCCGGGATGGGCAAGATCGGGCGCCAGCGTGGTTTGACTGCCCGCTGACCCTGGCATCACCGGCGGCTTGATGGTCATGGCATTCTTGAGGCCGGATCGCCCAATCAGGCTTGCAAGAGATGATGGGGCTTGCTGCCAGAGGTATCGGTCCTCGGTCCCCCCCTGAACAAGTCTTCAGTCATGCCTCCGGCCGGACAGCCGCATCAACGGGATTGGTTCTCCGAAGGTCGCCCTTCGCAGCAACAGGGAACAGTCAATGGGAAAAGAGGTTGACTCACGGAGCCGGCACCGCTTCGGCGTTTCCCTCGGGATTTCGAAACCCCGCCAGCATTGATGGGCGGCAGAAAAGGAAAAGGCCAGAACAACGCCTGGCCTTTGAAAAGTGGTCTACATCCGCCGTCATTCATGCAGGACCTGCCTACACCCACTTGATGTCAGCCTAGCAAGCCGCGCATGATCGCCCCTCGAACCCTGGCGCGGGGTAGCCGCATGAGCAGTGTGATGCAACCGATGACCGGCGCAGAGCCGCAAGAGCCCATCCTTTTGCAGTCCCTGGAAGACGGCGTACTGCATTTAACCCTCAACCGGCCCCAGCAGTTCAACGCCCTGTCGGAAGACATGCTAACAGCGCTGACCGGGGCCATGCGCGAGTGTGCCCATAGACCGCAGGTGCGCGTGGTGGTGTTGAGCGCCAAGGGTAAAGCCTTCTGCGCCGGGCATGATCTCAAGCAGATGCGCGAGCGGCACGGGCAGGACTACTACACGGCGCTGTTTGCACGGTGCAGTGAATGCATGCGCAGCATCGTCGAATTACCCCGCCCGGTCATAGCGCGGGTCCACGGCCTAGCCACGGCGGCCGGCTGCCAACTGGTGGCCACCTGCGATCTGGCGGTCGCCAGCGAATCGGCCGAGTTCGCCGTATCCGGCATCAACCTGGGGCTGTTCTGCAGCACCCCCAGCGTGGCCTTGAGCCGCAATGTTTTGCCCAAGCGGGCGTTCGAGATGTTGATGACCGGTGAGTTCATCAACGCGGCAACAGCGGTGGAATACGGCCTCGTCAACCGCGCCGTGCCGGAGGCGCAGCTGGACGGCGCCATCGATACCCTCACGCACACCATCAAACGCAAACCGCCCGTCGCCGTGGAGACCGGCAAACGATTGTTCTACCGCCAAGCCGAGATGAGCTTGGGGGAGGCTTACCGCCTCGCCGGGAAAACCATGGCCTGCAATATGATGGCGGAAGATACCGTGGAAGGTGTAGACGCATTCATCGCCAAGCGCTCACCTAAGTGGAATCATTAACCGACGCCCATATCGACGCCGAGGGCCGGCGCCACCCCGTGGCGCTCAACGCCCGCATTGTCAGCCTGGTACCGAGCATTACGGAACTGCTGTTCAGCCTGGATCTTGCAGAGCAAGTGGTGGGCCGGACCACGTTTTGCATTCATCCGGCGGGCAAAGTCGATGGGGTGCGGCGGATCGGTGGCACCAAGACCGTCAACTTCGAGCGATTGGCGGCACTGCATCCCACCCATGTCATCGTCAACATCGATGAGAACCGCAAGGAAGATGTGGCGGCCTTGGAGGCGTTGGGGGCGCAGGTGGTCGTCACCCATCCCAAGGCACCGCAGGACAATCTAGCGCTCTACCGGTTGCTAGGGGGCATCTTCGGCCGCGGCACTCAGGCGCAGGCGCTGGGCCGGGCATTTCGCCGAGAATTAGCCGCCACACGAACGTTCAAAGCGGGTCGAGTCACCCGCACCGTGCTCTATCTCATCTGGCGCAAACCGTGGATGACCGTCGCCAGGGATACCTATATCTCCCGCACCCTCGCACTCGCCGGCTGGATGACCACACCTGCGCATACCACCACCCGCTACCCGGAAATCTCCGCCGATGATCCCTGCTGGCGGCAGGCGGATGCGGTATTGCTATCCAGCGAACCCTATCCGTTCAAGGACAAACACATCGAAGCGATCCAAGCACTCGCCGGCCCGCGCACAGCGGTTCGATTAATCGACGGAGAAATGACCTCCTGGTACGGCTCCCGCGCCATCCGGGGATTGCGTTATCTTCGCGGCTTCGACATTTCATCGAGTGCTCAATGAGCGAATCCGCCGTCCCTTCGCCCTGTATTAACGTGTGCACGCTGCGCGCCGGCGACGGGCTATGTACCGGATGTTGCAGACACATCGACGAAATCGCCGCCTGGGGCATGATGAGCGATGCGGATAAACGCGCTGTACTGCGCAAATGCGAGGAACGCATGGAGGCGATGTTCGAGGATAGTTAGTGACTCGAGTTTCGGGGTTTGAAACCGTGCTCAAGTGTTGATAGCCATGACCCAAGTTATGATCGAAATAACAACCTTGGTTTTTCAGATCATTAAAGATCCTGAATTCAAGTGATAAGTGCATAACCGGACAAACTATTCGCATCCATACCAGTCAGCGCCATCAATACTTCAGCCGGTGTCTTAAAGCCTAGGCATTTTCTAGGCCGGCTATTCAGGGCACCTGCTAAAGGGCACCTCTAATAATCCACATTCTGAAATCTTATGATCAATAAAATCAGTCACTTACGCTCTGGAAAAATGTCAAAATCGTAATTTTTAGAGGTGCCTTAAAAATAGTAATATCACTATTTCGGACGCTGACCCTCTATCTGCTCTCGTGCTTTGCGCTGAAACTTTTCGATCCACCCATCGGCTGCGAAACTGTAGAAATCATCTTCGCCGATAATCACGTGGTCATGTAGCGGGATCCTCAGTACTTCACACGCAACGGTCAAATGCCATGTGAAATCTCTGTCTTCTTCACTCGGTGATGGATCTCCGGATGGGTGATTGTGCACAACGATCATTCCGCTAGCTGCCACCATCACGGGGGTTCGGGTGATTTCGCCGGGCTGGGCGTAAACTGACCTCGGCGTGCCGATATTGACAACTTCGAATGCTATGATCTTCAACTTGATATTCAAACTGATGGCGATGATTTTTTCCTTGCCTTCATTTTGCATATCCCGAAATAACTCAACGACGGTATTCGGGTCGGTCAGTATCTGGCCGGTCGGAGCATCTGCGCTAACACGCTTCTTTTTGAACTTGACTTCTATCTCACGCAGATAGGTCGGATCCTTAATGGTTTTCTTTTCGACCACTACATTTTCCTTCAGGGCGTACGTCAGGAACGGACTGGCGGAACTAGCTAATTCTCATGAATGAACATCGAATTGTAGCGTCGAGCGGATTGGTATGGGCAAAATCGACAGATGTAGCTCGCTGTCCAGATCCCCTTCGGGCTCTGTTGTTTCCGCATGATCCCTACTTTGGTGCACGCGGGCGTGCTGGTCGCCGAGGATGAGTCCACTTATCTCGACTTGCCCATGGACTCACCCGGCGAGCAACTGGCCGGCGCCGCGGTGCGCGATGGGGGCACAACCGCAGGTCCATCCACGCAAACACCGATAAAGGCCGGCTCAGCTGATGGCACTAGCGCCCTCGACCGCAACCGTGACTTGGCGTTGTGCAACGCGCTCGAGTCAATGCCTGGCCGTTCGCAAAAAGAAGTTACCCTACTTCTGCACACATCTGACGGGAAAATTGTTAGCAGTTTCGGGGAAACACCCCTGCTCGATTGTTCCAGCCGCTCATGCAGCCCGTTATGCCTCAAGATGAGCATCACAGCGTACTTCGAGCAACTGGAAGCTCCGTTAACGAATCCTCGCTGGTCCTGGGGGGCGGTTCGAGCGTCTGATGGTGCAGTGGTCTTGCGGGTATGGCAGGACCACAGGATTGTGCAAGATCGCACCCCGATCATGATGCTTACGCATCACTCAAAGTACCAAGGCCGAGAAGATAATCTCGGATATCAAGAACGCTTGGAACACGTGTGGCTGGTCCGGGAGGGCGCGACCTGTTATATGGTCATGTGTCTTGCCGTTGATCCAGAAGCTAGTCCACGCAAGATCCAAAGCTACAACTCAACGGACGTGTTTGTAGGTGGTGAGTTGCTTGAGCTAGATGGGGACACATGGATTACGCTCGTGGACCGGCTACCGTGGCAGGAAGTCGCCAAGTGAAAGCGCCGTGGCCCAACAATGGTGTATCGAGGGACTTGCCCATTCGCTGCGCGAATGTCTAAGCCGCTCATGCCTGCCGTTGGGCAACAAAGTCGCTTTCGGTCTTCAAGCTCAAATATTCCATTGACGGAATATTGAAATCATGTCATTGTTCCCGGCATGACGTGGGAAGTTGAATATACGGATGAGTTCGAGGCGTGGTGGTCCTCGCTCACAGAAGCGGAGCAAGTATCAGTAGCCGCTTCCGTCGGGTTATTGGAGGCCAGAGGCCCACAGCTGCCGTTTCCTCACAGTAGCGGCATCAATGGTTCCAAGCACAGCCATATGCGTGAACTCCGTACTCAGCATGATGGTCGCCCGTTTCGTACTCTGTACGCATTTGATCCCAGAAGGGCCGCCATTTTGCTGTTCGGCGGGGACAAAACGGGGGATAACCGTTGGTATGAAAAGCATGTTCCCGTTGCTGATGTCTTGTATGACCAACATTTAGAAACCCTTAAAAGCGAGGGCTTGATCGATGGCTAAAAAATTCTCGGAGCTAAGGGGCAAAATGTCTGCCGAGGCGCAAGCGGAAGCAAAAACGAAAACGGCTGTTATGCTGGAAGGCATGCCATTGCATGAGCTACGTAGGGCACGTGGCTTATCGCAACAAACCTTGGCTGAAGTGCTCCATGTTCAACAGCCTGCCGTGGCGAAGTTGGAGCAACGCACCGATATGTACATCTCCACATTACGCAACCATATTCGGGCTATGGGTGGAGAACTGGAGATCATCGCCAAATTTCCAGACGGTGAGGTGAAAATCGAGAATTTTGCCGGTTCTGAGGCCAGCCCATAAGCTTATATGCTAAAGGTTAAGCGTATTCTCAACCCATTGTCGCCCAATCGGGTAAGGGCCGGTCTCTACCCGGCCCTGCCCACAACACCCCGCCTGCGGGTCCGCACAACGCGAGAACGACCCGCTCGTGTTGATGTGCCGGGTAGAAGTGAGTAGGTTGGGTTATCACGCGTGGAAAAGACGCGGGCTGTCGGCTCGCAGCATGAAAGACATTGAGTTGACAGGCCCTATCGAACGCGCGTTCGGCGACGCCGGGGGTGCTGACGCGAGCCCCAAGGTTCATCAAACGTCGGTTCGTGAGGGGAAGGTCTGCGGCAAGAACCGAATTGCGAGAATCATGCGAGAACAGGGCCTAGTAGCCCGGTGCGTGCGGAGCTAGCGCCGCACAATCGGACTGGATAGGTTCTATGCAAGCATCGGAAATGAAATCGAGGGGCGCGCGCCGACTGGTGCTGTTCAAGTGTGGGTGGGTGAGGTCACGTACTTGAGGGTGAACGGACTTTGGCGATATTTAGCCGTTGTGATGGAGCAGTACCGGCGTCGTATCCTGGGAGGGTCGCTGCCGGCCAAACGTGATGCAGCCCTGAAGCTACAAGCTTTCAAGAACACCGGTCGGCGCCGACTGTCGAAGTGCGGCGCATAGTTTCACTCCGACCGGGGTGCCGAGTCTGTGGCCAGCCAGTAGCAACGATGGCTCCAGTAGCAACAATGGCTAAGGAGACACGGCGTGTGTCGGAGCATGAATAGAAAACGGGTTCTCAATGACAACGCCGAAGTGGAGCCGTTGTTCCATTCGTTTAAAGCCGAGCGATTCCACAAGAGAGAGTTTCAGACCGAAAAGGAACGACGGGCGATGATCATCGACTGCAGGGGTTTCTACAATCAAAGACGGATACACGCCTCATTGGGGTACCGCACCCCGGTTGAGTACGAAGTCGCCTTGGCGTAGACCCTTAGCGTAGACCCTTAGCGTAGACATTGAGCCAACAAACCAAACAGCGCAGCGGTGTGCAGTTTCGGGGAAACACCCCTACGCGATTGTTCCAGCCGCTCATGCAGCCCGTTATGCCTCAAGTTAGCGCTAACGAGCCTCGTCACCGCTTGCCGTTGCGGAAGGCCATTCAGATAACTGATGAATTTCGCGCCGACTTCACTGCATATCCGCACGAAGATGTAAGGATGCGGCGCGGCATTTGTAAAGTGCTGCTTGAGGAGTACTGTCCACTTGTGAACCTGGCTCAGCAGATTCGCTGCGTCCGCGACGTGTGCTTGACTTCTGAGTCTAATCAAGGGCCCGACGCTGAGGTGCGTCGATGGCTTCGTAACACGCTTCAGATACAGATCACATGTGCGAATCAAGGATATCAACGGGCTATATCTCGCGCCGTCCGGCTGAGGTGATAGTGCGCTAGTACCCCCGCTCTTCCCAGCGCTTGTCCTCGTGCGCGATGGATTCACGCAAGGCGCGTTCTTCCAGCTACGCGCGGGTGGTCAGCACTTCCTGAAATTCAGCCTCGCTGGCATACGCCACCCGAAAGCCGCGCTGATCGATACGCTCGACCAAATGATCGGAGGTAAGCAGGCTTAGCGCCTCGCGCACTGAACTCGCGCCGGTGCCAACACGCTGTCTGAGATCGTCGATCTTCAGCTTGGTGCCTGGCGCCAAATCACCGCACAGAATGTCCTGACGTAAGCGTGCGTAGGTACGGCTGGTGACCGATTGGATCTCGTCGTCCGGTCTGTCGGTAGGCTCTTTAATCATGTGCTGTCAGGCTTCCGCGCGTTGTCGGCAACACAAGCCCTAACATACCGCATGCGAACGTGAGATGCCGGGTTTGGGCTGCCCGGCCGCTCGGCTGGCGCAAGTCGCGGCGATTGGCCAGGCAGCGTGACGTCCAAATAAGCTGTGACCAACGACTGCTCTTGCAATTTGTCCTGGGTTCGGGTTTCGAAGTCGCTTTGATCGCGCCTCTCGTGGAGCTGTGATTCAAGCTTGCCCCAAGCGCGATTGACCATGCGCCCACGTTCAGCCGCGAGCCGCTCACCGCTCTCCTTAGCCCAGCGGAGCACATCGGTGTACGAATCAGCGTCAATGACCGCGCGCGCGTCGCAGAGCAAAGCAAGCGCCAGCGCACCGTATCAAAGCACGCTGGTCATGTCGGCAGAGTATTCGTACTCCCGCAAGGAACTGTGCTTGCGCGAGATGCTGATCAAGTACGTCCGGTTGACGCTTAACTTTCATCGTAAAGCGGTTGACGGCGTACCCGTCATCGTGTGGCGCGCACGCATGAAGTGTCCGCAGCCGCCAGCGAGATAAGGCACGCTGCCCATTTGCCGGAAGAGCCAGTGAATGAAATTATCAGGCCAAGGCGACCAATCCAGTTTCATTGAACTCGCGAAGTGAGCCACCAGGCTCGCCACCGCCTGCGCCGTGGCACTGATAGCCGCCTGGCTATGTTGGCGCCTGCCGCGTCATTGAGGCCGCGCTGTTGCCAGTCATGCGCCGCGCAAGATGGCGCCAGCGATGAAAAGAACATCAAGAATGATTCAATGGTGCAAATGGGTACGGCTTGCCCTAATACCAAGAACAATGTGAAAGAATCAAAATCCCCGACCGCGCGTACGAATTCAAACAATAAGCTGCCGTAGCGAAGCCGGGGATTGCGCAACCGGGGGGAGGTTGTGCCTGAGGGTGGACAAGACAATACACTCGGTGGAAACTGAAGCATGACAGAAGAACGCCGCATTATGAAACGCGCGAGACCGGCGCTAATAGCAGTCGTGGTGGTGGGCCTCATGGGGGGGCCGCTGTCTGCACACGCTTTCGATCCCTTGACCGCGTTGGCGGTGAAGGTCGGCACGTCGATCGTCGTCAACGGCTTCAGCCTCCTGCTCGGGAGGGCGCTGCAGGGGCCCGACGAGCACTTCGAGATGACGAAGCAGATCCACGGCCAGATACGAGCGGTGCACGAGGATGTGCTGAAGAACCGCGCCCTGGCGGTCGATTTGCATGAGCGCGCAGCGTTCCATCGCTCCCAGATCGAGGCACTCGTCATCGCTGTCGGCGAAGGCGTGAAAGAGCATGGGGAGCGAACATCGGAGATGGACCGAATCGAGGATATACTCGCCACCACCGAGAACCTGCTCGACAAAGCAGCTATCGCGCGCGAGGCCGAACGCAGGGGCGAAGAGGAGGAACTCGCGTTCACCCTCCAAACGCTGCGGGAGGAGGTGAGCCGGATCGAGCGGCAAAGCAACGCGCTCGACTTCCTCGAACACCTGCGCCCGGTGACAATCCTGCCGAGAGTGGGGGCTATCCAGGCAGGATGGATTGCACTCAAGTCGATGCCGCACACGGACATCACGCGAGCGGATTTCGTGCGTCGCGCCGGCAACTGGCTTGAGTCGCAGCGCCACCGCACCGGCGAGACCGCTCCGGTGAAGCAGACGCTCGGGGATCTGATCACCGGGATGGAGCGTCACACTCAGGGCTTCGCCCAGTACCTCGCTGAACTCGGCCGACCCTGCTCCCCGCTTTGGGACGACTACCTCACGGTCGAGGCGTACCGGCAGCACCACGAGGGCGGCATCGAAGTCTCGAGGGTCGGCGTGAGCCAGGCCCACCACGAGGTCGTGGGGCGCTCCGGAGGCGAGCACGCCGGCGGCGACGGCCACTACACCGACAGCCCGCTCGTGCAGCTCACGAGGCTCGTGTGGTCCAAAGAGGTGGTGAACCTCGACAGGCCGGTGCGCGTGCCTGCGCGGGACGGTGACACAGGCGGATCGCTGCGGCGTTCGCTCAGGCGTATTCATAACGATGCTTTCGAGTGTGGCCGCAGCTCGTTTGGGACGGAACATGAGTCGTTGGAAAGGGCTCGCAGCGATCTAGCGGATAAGGTACCGGACGTGCCGGGCAAGCGCGCGGGAACCGCGGCAGGCCAAATACCGGCGATCGTCTACGACCGTGGGCCACTCACCCTGGAAGAACTCGTTAGGCGAGGCCCCTGCGGCGAGCAGAAGAAATGTCGAGAGCACTGGGAGTACCTGCACATGCGCTTCGAGGCCGCGAAAACACTGCTCTTGGGGTTGTACGCGTTCCGAAGCGAGGTGAACCGCACGCTCGAATGGCTTGCGGCCGAAACCGCGCAGGCCGATTGCAGGTACTGGCGCGACGAGCCGCGCGTATGCGTGTTCGGCGACGAGACCGGCCGCGCCGAGCTTCAAGTAGACGCCGACGAGGCAAGTACCGGCGCCGACGAGGCGAGTAACGGCGTCACCGAGCCGAGGCCTGCGATCGATGCGTACCAGATCGCCCGCAATTGGAGTGCACAGTTGAACGATGAACAAGTTGGCGCGCTACGCCATGAGCGTGCCCGTGCCGCCCAGGCCCGCGCCGCCGCAATCGGCAGGATGCGCGGAGAACTGGACGCTCAGATCGCCGGAATTCGCCGCGCTCAGGCGCGCGACGGCCAACACTTGCGCGAGGTCGCGGCGGAGGCCACACGCATGGCCTGGATCCGCTTCGCGGTGAGCCTCGTGCAGGATCAGGTTGAACAACTGGTCGAAGATACCGCCAGGGAAGCCATCAGCGCGGCGCTCGGCGCTGATGGACCGGACTCTGACAGCGACAAGCAATGGACCGCGGTGGTTCTCGAGGCGCCGCCCGACCCGGCCCGCGAAGGCGCGGGTGACGCGAGCGGCGCGGGCAATGACACCGGCAGTGGCGCAGTTGCGGCCTCGGACAGCGGCCGAACCGCGTTGATTGCGTTCGCGCCGCGGGTCAACGAGGGCGCGCCATCCACACCAGCCATCACCACGGACTACAAGCAATCGGTGTACGGACCCAAAAGTGGGCTCAGCAAGACACAGCGATTGGCGTTGTGGCTCCCGGAGGTCGATCCGAAGGTCGCCGACTTTCTTGCTGGCGTGGGCGACGGAATGACGCTGGGGATCACGCGGCGGGTCCGCGAGTGGGTGGGCCTCAGCGCCGAGATCGACACCGCGAGCGGGCAGTATTCAAATGGGACACTTATCGGCGTGCTCGGCCCGGGGGCCGCAGGCGTCAAGGGGATCACGGGCGCGGCGAAGGTTGTCAAGCAACTGCTCGCCACCGGCAAGTCGAGCAAGAAGGTGGGTAGCTACTCCGTGCTGATGAAAGTAGGCCACGGGCGGCGAACGCAGGGGCTCTCCATTATCCGGCACAGCGCGAAAGAACAGAGCGGACGCATACTCAGCTTCGACGTCGTGACCAAGTTCAAGGGGCCGGGAAGCCTCGCGGGCAAGCTGCCGCATATGCACATCGGACGATACAAAGCGCACCTCCCGTGGGAACCCGCATGGCTGGTCCCCGCGGCGATCACGGCCTACACGCCGAAGGCGCACTAAAGACTTGAGAACGCACGGGATCCGAGGAGAGAAGACAAATGCGAAGATACTGGCACACGGCAGTCCCCGCGGCGGCGCTGCTTCTATGCACCGTGGCGACGACGGTGCACGCTCACGAGACCGTTGATAAGGCCGGAGAAATGATATTCGGCTGGTCGGCGCCGGACCTGGAAAAAACACTCAACCAGTGGCACCTGCACAAGGCAGCCGCAGAAGGAAGCGTCGAGAAAATCGACGCATTGCTGCTTGGCGGGCACATGGTGGACGAGCGCATTAGTTCAACACAGGAGATCAACCGATTGCGGGCTATGTTGGACAAAAAAAGCTCGTCATCGGATGGAAAAAAAGGGTCCATCATGGCCCAGGCCCAGCACATGGTCCACACAGCAATCGAAATCTTTAAATCTGACGAGTATCGCGGCCTGATAGCGCTTGAGTTCGTCGAAAAGGCGACGGCGCTGCACATCGCTGCCACGGGACACTATGCGGCCGCAAAGCGCCTGATCGAGAAGGGCGCGGATGTGAATGCGCAAACCCAACTGGGTATGCATCCAGTCGATTTCTCGGCCATGAGCAATAGTGTGCAGCTTCTCGAACTGATGCTCGATCACGGGGCCGATCCCGAGCGGCCGTCGTCGAGAGTGAGGCTGCAACCCCTGTACTGGGCGGTGCAAGGTAACGCCGTGCACACTGCGCGCGAGCTGCTCAGACGCGGCGTAGACGTTAATGCAAAGACGATCAATGGAGAGACGCCAATGGACTTGGCCATGTTCAGAGTACGCAGAGATAATTCCTACCTGCTGCGGGTGCTGCTGGCAGAGCACGGCGGCCGATGCGCGAAGAAGATATGCGAGTGCGAGAGCGGACGTGATAGGGAGCCTGGGTGCGAACCGCCCCGCCCCCGACACTAAACGTGATCGCGTCGAAGGGGGGGGGGACTGAAACGGATTGCCCAGGCCGTGTCCCAACGCCGGGTTCGCGAGTGCATGCGCCATGGCAGGTCGCGGCTGGGTGTACAGCGTCCTGCCAGATGGCATGATTGCGGCAATCGCCATCGTCAACGAGGGAGCGCGGGCGACCCACTATGTGCGTGACTTCGAGCCTGGATCCATTGACCTGATCAGTGCTTTCGAACGCCAGGGTAAACACCTCGGCACCGGTGATGCGGGCCAGGTTCTCGCGCAACCGCCTGCTCGGATCCAGGTAACCGCTGGCTGCGGACACACGGCGTTCGTAGACGTTGGACATGGTGATGGGAAATAGCCGTCCCTGAAGGCGCTATTTTAATCATCGATGTAGCCGTAACCGGCGCCGGCGAAGGCTGCGGCCATCGCTTTGGCGCGGTCGGCCCACAGAGCGGTCGGCCCACAGAGCGGTCGGCTACGGCATCGCGGGGCAACCCGATGACCTCGGGGCTCCCGAAGCGGCTGACGCGAAGCTCATCCGACAGGTCGATATCAGCGAAGCCCTCCGCCATATATCAGGCCATGGACCGAGGCTCCTGCCGGAGCAGCGAATAGTCGATTCAAACCACCCGATTCGCGCGCGCGTCGAGTAGCGCCACGGGAGCTACGCGGCGGTCGCCTGACTTGCAGGGGCCCAGGACTTGTGAACGAGCCCTCGCCTGACACCTTGCTGACCGCCAGCGACACAGGTCGCGCTCAGCCCCTACAACCACGGGCCGCGCCCGATAGCGGCCCGTCAATGCGCCTGGCATCGCGGTTGCCGGGGATGGGAGAGCTTGTCTCGGGCCAGCGCTGGCGGCGCGCGGACCTCGCCTTTGGCCAGGTGCCCGAGGAGGGACGCGATAACCACCAGCACGTTCACTGACCGGCCACAGCGCGGGCAGAGGCCGAGACCGATGTCGAACACCCTTCGGCACTGCCTCCATGTCATCGAGGCGCCTGGGGGACCTGAGGTGGACTCCTGGTCTGTGCACACCCGCGCCTTGAGCGGTTGTTGGCCCGGCACCCCAGCACGATGGCGTGCATTGTTGGGTGCGAACACGCCGTGGTATCGGATGAGAGGCGGACGCGGCACCACTGCCGCCAGAGGCGCCAGGAACTCTAGTGGCTCGAAAAGTCTAGTGGCTCGAACCAACAGTGCGTCGTGCCCTCGCGAAACGGGCGCCTGAGTGCGTGCACGACAAGGCCATCTCCATCAATAGACAGCCTCTGCGGCGTCAGTGGAGCGTGCGCCATGTCACGGCAAAGCCGCTGGGCTTATCGCGCTCACGCGCGCCACCGGCCACCGCCGCATTGAGGCAGAAGCCGCGTCATGGCTCGCCGTGAGTGCGCCTCGCGTCGATGGCAACGCCTCGGCCCGCGCCGCTACCCGTAGCCTCATCGTGCGTTGACCCGCCAGCGGTCCCACTGCCATGCGCTCACGCACGGGCGCACCCGCGAGCCCCGACCGCGCATCGTCAGGGGCGGGGTCGATATCAAGGTCAGCTTGCTGCGCGTCCATGACCCATGCGCCGGCGCGCACCAGGCAGCGGGTGATCGCCGGATGAGACCTGACAGTCACCGCTCGAGGTCGGCGTCAGTGGCAAGCGGGGCACGCTGCAAGCGCGCTTTCCCATGGACGAAACGCCCCGCGCCGCCGGGTACCAGCCTAGGCAGGTGGATGTTCAGGTTGAGCGCCTAACCGAAGCGTTGTATGCAGGTCACTACCGCCGTCCGGGCATCGCGCCGACGGTAACCGGCCCGGCGCGTCACGTCGGTGGTGAGCGCGCGCCACGACGCCAAGCCCCCGCGACAGCCACTGCGGGCGATGCACGAACAGCACTCGCAGCAGGATGGGAAAGGACAGCACCTCTTGTCGATAGGACGCGGTCGGTGGAAAAGTGGAACCTCCCCAAGCAAATATCCAGCAGCGGAATTTCTCCGGATACGTGCTGCAACGAGAATGTGAACGATATAAATCAGCATTTCAGGAGGTTACAAGAATCCTTGTGGATGGGGGATATAGGCGTAAAAGCTTGGCAAAAATCGGTATTCAGAATGAAACAAATCGATTTTTGAATTATGTGTGGATTAAAAGAGATAAAGATATTGTGCACTTGAGCTTTATGGAGCGATCAAACCGGAAGAATATCCTCCAATGAATGACCGAATGGCCAACGCCTTGCGAGTTCTCGGTTTTGATGTGCAGGTTGCTTTAGAAAGTATTTTTGTTATGTGATCTTCCCAAAAATGACCGGCCTCCTCTCTCCGTGCATACCCGTTGGCAAATCGCATAGGCGGAACCAATCAGGTTTGCAGGCGTTCCAGCCGGGAGCGCAGGGCGTCTTCGAACTCCTGGCGCTTGACGGTTTCCGCCGCCAGCAGCTTTCGGCTCGACGCTTCCAGCGAGAGGACTTCGAAATGATGTTCGCACAGGCGGAAGTCGTCTCCCATGCGCGGCACCAGCCAGATGATGTCTCCGTCGTTCAGGTCCTGAGACGGGTTGGCGCTTTTCCCGCCGATGGCGGCGAAGAACGGCCAATCGATCGCGACGGCCAGCTTGGTCCCCCAACGTCCCAGGGTCGGGGCCTTGACCTCGAGTTGCGGCATGAGGCGCTTGGCGCTCGAGGATCGCCAGTCGGGGCGGCGGAACTCGGTGGGCGCGGGCGGTACGGGGCCGTCATGGGCCAACAGGGCTTCAAACTCGGATTCCATGCCGCGACCGGAGAAATAAACGGCCTGAACCTCCAACCCGTACCACTTCGACGCTCCGGGATCTCCGGCAACGATCAGGTCGATGCGTCCGGCCGCCTTGCCGGTGTCCGGGTTGCGCATGAACGGCACCTCGCGGGCCGCATAGACGCGTTCGAAGCCCGCGACGCGGGCCAGCCACACGGGCAAGAGGTTGTTTTGCTCGAAGCGGCGCGGGCAGACGATGGCGGGTTCGCCGCCCTCGGCCTGGATCGAGCAGACACCGCCGCGTTTCCTGCATGGCGGGTGGCCTGGCTGGAACGGACACGGCGGGGCCGCGTCACGCCCCAGCGCGGGGCGGGCCAGCGCGCGCCGACGCCCGGCGGACATGGCGGCGAACGGTTCGCCAAACCATTCGGCGATGCCGTGCCCGCTCATTCGAACAGCGGTTGCGAGGTGATAACCAGTTCCGAAATCCGGTTATGGTGGGTGTTTTTCATGGCGATGCCGACCGCGTCGAAATCGTATTCGCGGACGAGTTCGACGATCTCCGGGGCCGCGTCGTAGGTCATGAGGAAGTTGGGGCGGACCTCGGCCAGAATCCGGAACAGTCCGGCGTGGTCGATTTCGCTGTGGGCGTAAAGGCGCGACCCGGCGCGCTTGCCGCGCGGGGCGGTATAGGGCGGGTCGATGAACACCGCCGCCCGCCTGCCCCAACCGGCGAGCAATATCGGCAGCGCCTTCAGACCGTCGCCCTCGAAGAAGATGAGGCGGTCGGCGTATTGCCGGATCGCCTCAATGCGCGCGGCGAGGGTTTCGGGATACCAGCGCGACAGCAGGCCCTTGCCGTTCTCTCCGTGGCGGGCGAAGGACGCGCCGGGCGCAAGGATGCCGCCGCGCCGGGTGCGGTTCAAAACCAGGGTGCGGAACCCGTGTTCGAAAACCGTCGCGGGCGGCTCGACGCACATCTTTTCCAGCGCCGCGCGGGTCGGCTCGAATTGAAGAATCCGCCGGCCGAGGGTCGCGCCGCTCTCCAGCGCCGAATGCCAGAACGCGGCGACGTCGCGGTCGATTTCAACCATGATGGCGGAGCCGACCAGATCCTCCATGACCGCCGTCAGGGAGACGATGGCCCCGCCCGCGAACGGCTCGATCAGAATCTCCGGCCTGGTGGCGCGCAGCCATTCCCGGATATGGGGCACCAGCCAGGTCTTGCCGCCCGGATAGCGCAGCGGCGAGCGTTGCGGGACGGCGGCGACGTTGGGAACTGGGACCCGCGAGGTCGGGAATGCAAGGGCGGCGGTCATGAGTCACGGGTATCCCGTCAGACGCGGTTTGACCAAGCGTATTTTGGCGGGCGGAGAGGATTGGACACCAGATATTGATGTTCGTTGAATGTCCTGGAAGCGCGCTTCCCCATGGACGAAACGCCACGCGCCGGCGGGTACCAGCGAGCGCCTAGCCGAAGCGTTGTATGCAGGTCACTACCCCCGTCTGGGCATCGCGCCGGCGGTAACCGGCTCGGCGCCTCACGTCGGTGGTGAGCGCGCGCCACGACGCCAAGCACCCGCGAGAGCCACTGCGGGCGATGCGCGAACAGCACTCGCAGCAGGATGGGACATGACCGCACCCCTTGTCGATAGGGCACCGTGTCGATAGGGCACTGTCGGAAATACCTCCTCGACCCGCTTCGCCCCGGTCTAGGCCATGCGCCGCGAAGCGCACGACAGGCAGAAGCCGCGGCCCTTGCAACTGAACGCCATAGGCGAGAAGCAAGGCGCACAGCGCGCCGCCGGCGGCCAATGCGAGAACCTGCTCGAACGCAGCTAGCTTGACGCCCCGGTACATGATGAACGTGCCGCAGGCCCACAGGGCGCCGGCGATGACCGCCATCCAATCGCCCGCATTGCGCGGCCAAGGCCAGCCGCCGTCGCCACCCAGAATAATGGCCAATCCGCCGAAGCCGCCTATGAGAACCAGTGCCCGCGCGCGGGTTACCGGGCTTGATGCCTTGATGGAGCCGTGGGGGCGCGCACATGGCGGGGCCCTTTGGATGCGGCAGATGGTGTTGGGTGCGGGGTTGGAATTCTGTTTGCACCATCCAAGCGGCATGGTCCTACCCGCAGAACTGAACGGCGTCGCGGGCCTTGCCTCCAGCCAAAATCGTGTCGGCGCATCACGCGTTTCATTCTGTTACGCGCTCTTGATTCTGTCTTTATTTACAGGGGCGGCTTTCTTTGGCCGGAACATCCGTGTGCCCCTGATGATTACGCGCCATCGGGTTCCTGCATCCAGCCCGGGATGTTCCTCTGGCCATGCAACACCCGCCACACATCGATGTGCTCCGGACGCTCGACGTAGAACACAAGGTGTGGGTAGCGCGTCAGCGGCCAGGCACGCAGGCCGGGCAGGTTGAGTTCGTGGGCATAACGCGGGGAGCCAGTGGCCGGATGGCGAGCGATGTGGGCGTAGGCCTGCTCCAGCGCATCGATGAAACCCAGCGCTGCGGCTGCGGTGGCTTCGTTCAGGTAGTAGGCAATCGCGTCCTCGACGTCCCGGTTGACCTGCTCACGCGGGACGACGGTTTTGCGCTTCACGCTCGGCTTGCGGCCTTGCCTGCTTGGCGCACCCGGTCACGCAGACCTTCGAAGTAACCGGCATCGGCCGGTGCCGCCGGTGCCGAAGCTGCGCCCGCCATCAGCAGGCTGCGCAGTTGCTGGCGGTCCCGATCCCTGCGGATCAGTTCACGCACATACTCGCTGCTGGTGCCGTAGCCACGCTGGCTGACCTGTTCATCCACGAAGGACTTCAGGGCATCGGGGAGGGAAATGTTCATTGTGCTCATGTTGCAATCCTAGTCACCTTGGCAAAATTTGGCAAGAATGAGCCGGGATGGGCAAGATCGGGCGCCAGCGTGGTTTGACTGCCCGCTGACCCTGGCATCACCGGCGGCTTGATGGTCATGGCATTCTTGAGGCCGGATCGCCCAATCAGGCTTGCAAGAGATGATGGGGCTTGCTGCCAGAGGTATCGGTCCTCGGTCCCCCCCTGAACAAGTCTTCAGTCATGCCTCCGGCCGGACAGCCGCATCAACGGGATTGGTTCTCCGAAGGTCGCCCTTCGCAGCAACAGGGAACAGTCAATGGGAAAAGAGGTTGACTCACGGAGCCGGCACCGCTTCGGCGTTTCCCTCGGGATTTCGAAACCCCGCCAGCATTGATGGGCGGCAGAAAAGGAAAAGGCCAGAACAACGCCTGGCCTTTGAAAAGTGGTCTACATCCGCCGTCATTCATGCAGGACCTGCCTACACCCACTTGATGTCAGCCTAGCAAGCCGCGCATGATCGCCCCTCGAACCCTGGCGCGGGGTAGCCGCATGAGCAGTGTGATGCAACCGATGACCGGCGCAGAGCCGCAAGAGCCCATCCTTTTGCAGTCCCTGGAAGACGGCGTACTGCATTTAACCCTCAACCGGCCCCAGCAGTTCAACGCCCTGTCGGAAGACATGCTAACAGCGCTGACCGGGGCCATGCGCGAGTGTGCCCATAGACCGCAGGTGCGCGTGGTGGTGTTGAGCGCCAAGGGTAAAGCCTTCTGCGCCGGGCATGATCTCAAGCAGATGCGCGAGCGGCACGGGCAGGACTACTACACGGCGCTGTTTGCACGGTGCAGTGAATGCATGCGCAGCATCGTCGAATTACCCCGCCCGGTCATAGCGCGGGTCCACGGCCTAGCCACGGCGGCCGGCTGCCAACTGGTGGCCACCTGCGATCTGGCGGTCGCCAGCGAATCGGCCGAGTTCGCCGTATCCGGCATCAACCTGGGGCTGTTCTGCAGCACCCCCAGCGTGGCCTTGAGCCGCAATGTTTTGCCCAAGCGGGCGTTCGAGATGTTGATGACCGGTGAGTTCATCAACGCGGCAACAGCGGTGGAATACGGCCTCGTCAACCGCGCCGTGCCGGAGGCGCAGCTGGACGGCGCCATCGATACCCTCACGCACACCATCAAACGCAAACCGCCCGTCGCCGTGGAGACCGGCAAACGATTGTTCTACCGCCAAGCCGAGATGAGCTTGGGGGAGGCTTACCGCCTCGCCGGGAAAACCATGGCCTGCAATATGATGGCGGAAGATACCGTGGAAGGTGTAGACGCATTCATCGCCAAGCGCTCACCTAAGTGGAATCATTAACCGACGCCCATATCGACGCCGAGGGCCGGCGCCACCCCGTGGCGCTCAACGCCCGCATTGTCAGCCTGGTACCGAGCATTACGGAACTGCTGTTCAGCCTGGATCTTGCAGAGCAAGTGGTGGGCCGGACCACGTTTTGCATTCATCCGGCGGGCAAAGTCGATGGGGTGCGGCGGATCGGTGGCACCAAGACCGTCAACTTCGAGCGATTGGCGGCACTGCATCCCACCCATGTCATCGTCAACATCGATGAGAACCGCAAGGAAGATGTGGCGGCCTTGGAGGCGTTGGGGGCGCAGGTGGTCGTCACCCATCCCAAGGCACCGCAGGACAATCTAGCGCTCTACCGGTTGCTAGGGGGCATCTTCGGCCGCGGCACTCAGGCGCAGGCGCTGGGCCGGGCATTTCGCCGAGAATTAGCCGCCACACGAACGTTCAAAGCGGGTCGAGTCACCCGCACCGTGCTCTATCTCATCTGGCGCAAACCGTGGATGACCGTCGCCAGGGATACCTATATCTCCCGCACCCTCGCACTCGCCGGCTGGATGACCACACCTGCGCATACCACCACCCGCTACCCGGAAATCTCCACCGATGATCCCTGCTGGCGGCAGGCGGATGCGGTATTGCTATCCAGCGAACCCTATCCATTCAAGGACAAACACATCGAAGCGATCCAAGCACTCGCCGGCCCGCGCACAGCGGTTCGATTAATCGACGGAGAAATGACCTCCTGGTATGGCTCCCGCGCCATCCGGGGATTGCGTTATCTTCGCGGCTTCGACATTTCATCGAGTGCTCAATGAGCGAATCCGCCGTCCCTTCGCCCTGTATTAACGTGTGCACGCTGCACGCCGGCGACGGGCTATGCACCGGATGTTGCAGACACATCGACGAAATCGCCGCTTGGGGCATGATGAGCGATGCGGATAAACGCGCCGTACTGCGCAAATGCGAAGAGCGCATGGAGGCGATGTTCGAGGATCGGCTTTTCTTGACGCCTAAAGTTATCGACGCTTAGGAAGGCTCTTGTATGCTGATGTCATACGCGATTTAATTTTTACGAGTGAAGCCATCTCCTCCACCTCGATCCTCAGCGTTCGGGTATCGTCCGACGAAAAAGCCATTCTTCAGGCCGCGGCTGACGAAACCCGCTCTACCATTTCCGAATTCACGCGCCGCAAAGCACTGGAAGGGGCCGAAGAAACATTGACCAACCGCACGATCAGCACCATTTCGGCTCAACAATGGGAGGCTTTTGAGGCGTTCCTGGACGCTCCACCGCAGAGCAATCCAGCACTCGAACAACTCCTCAACCGCCGTCCTGCATGGCAGGAGTAAATCCGCCTCGACCCCTGCGGGCGAGCGATGACCGGAGCGACTTCGATTGTGGGCGTGAGGCGTTAAACCACTGGTTGCGCAGGCACGCCCAGGGCAACGAAAAAGCGTTTGCCTCCCGTACCTATGTGTTAACTGCGACCGATACCGGGCAAATTATCGGCTATGTGAACCTGACGGCCGGTCAGATCGAGCGCACCGTGTTGGCAAAATCCCAGCAACGCAATCTACCCGGCCCCGTGCCGATTCTACTGCTAGGCCAACTCGCGATCGATAAGCGCCATCAAGGACGCGGGTACCGGGCCGACCTGCTGCGTCACGCGCTCCGGGTGGCGGTTAAGGCCACCGAAGTCATCGCTTTTGTTGGCCTCATCACCCATCCATTGGATAGATACGCAGGGGAATTTTATTTACGCTATGGCTTCCAACAGTTGCCCGGTGACACCAAGGGTGCCTTGATTTTGAGAACCAAAGCGCTGCTCCAGGGAGTGGGTACGTCTTAAGGATGACTTATAGCCTGAGAAGGCGGCGCTATTTTCTTTTGCGAGTTCACCCACACGGTAACCTTCGAAAATACTTCACGAGTGTAATTGCAGCACCGCGCGCGTTATGTTTGGGCGATTACCCAATAAACATCGTACCCATTATCCTCACCAAGCATTGTTCGCCCACGTAGCCGCTCGCTTGCAGCTGGGATAACTCTTCAACGCCGGTCCTATCATCGTTCACGCCTCCGGCGTCGATGCCACTGGCCTGAAAAGATCCAGCTATCCCGACAAATGGCAATAATTACACAAGGGCACCTGCTAAAAATAGTCATTTTTTCATGAGTGCAAGGAAGCACCGCGCGCACAACCGCAGTGTATAAGGTCATACCTGAGTATTGGAGCACGGCGCCGACGCTGCCATCGCGGAAAAAGTGCATTTTTAGAGGTCCTCTTCAGCTATCTTATGACTCATAGTTATATGCTACTGTATGGGTGCAGGTTGCATATACCAATCGCCATTGAAAATGCGAATCTAGAATACTTGCATGAGCTAGCTGATTATGGTCAAAATAAACTTATGAAAAATCATTTAACACCAAGCGAGCGCGATAAACTCATAAAATCTCATCGTAAAGAGAGAGATGGGCGTATTCGAGACCGAATAAAAAAACTGTTTTAGCTTTTGATGATGGTTGTAATTATTCAGAAATTTCTAGGATTTTACTTTTAGATGATGAGACCATTAGACGCCCTATCGATGATTACTTTTCTAAAGCTAAGCTGAAGCCCGAAAACGGGGGCAGCAAAAGTGATTGAGACGAGAATGAAACAGCAAAGCTCGTTAAACACATAGAAGGAATGACTTATCCTTATGTTAAGGACATTTGCACTTATGTGAAGTTGAATTTCGGTAAGATTTACAGTGTAAGCGGCATGACAAAATGGCTGCATCGCAATAATGTCTGCCATAAGAAGCCTGATGCAGTTCCAGAGAAAGCAAACGCACAGGCGCAAAAAGCGTTTGTCAAGGAATATGAACATCTTTCGAAAGACGCTAAAAACAAGGGTTTAATCTATTTCTCAGACAGTTTTCATCCGCAGTATCAAACGCGGTTGGCTTATGGATGGATTTTAAGAGGCACTCGAAAGAATATTGCCACAACGGCTCGTCAGACACGATTGAATTTCATTGGTGCTTTATCTTTGGATGGCCACAAAATAATCCACACTGAAGTTGAGCGAGTGAATGCGCAAACGATTAAATCTTTATCTAACTCTACGCAAACAGCACCCACTAGAGAAAGAAATTCATGTAATTTGGGATAATGCCGCTTATCATAAGAGCAAAGACGTTCAGTCATATGCCAAGGACTCAAACATTAAATTACACTATTTGCCGCCCTATTCACCGAATTTAAATCCAATTGAGCGACTTTGGAAAATGATGCATGAAGCGGTTACTTATAATCGGTACTATGAGAAGTTTATAGATTTTCGGGAAGCATCTTTGAATTTTTTCAAGCGCATTGGAAGACGAAAGGCTTTATTGAGAAAAAGCATCACTGATAAGTTTCAAATTATTGATGCACCGATGTTCGCATCTTGAAGTGTGATGGGTATAGTCATGAATGATACATCTATGGGAGTGCTCAGGATGCCAACTATCCTACGGATCGGGCCATACAGATTTTTCTTCTACTCCAATGAGAAAGGAGAGCCTGCCCATATACACATTCAGCGTGACAAGGCTCTTGCTAAGTTCTGGTTAAAACCAGTCATGCTTGCAAGTTCCACCCGTTTCTCTGCCAAAGAAATCAGAGAACTCCAAAAGCATGCAGAGACAAATCGAAATCAGTTCCTGGAGGCATGGAATGAATACTTTAAAGGTTGAGACTCATCCTCTAGCTCAAGATGTCAAATTCTCAGAGTCTGAGCTTATTGTTAGCTTGGTAGATGGTCGAGTAATACTAGTGCCAATTTCATGGTTTCCATCTCTGGCCAGTGGAAATAAACAACAACTCGATAACTGGGAGTTGCTTGGTGAGGGTAATGGAATTCATTGGCCTGATCTTGATGAAGACTTAAGCGTTAAAGGGCTTTTGCTGGGAGTCCACTAAAGGGCACCTCTAAAAATAGTAATTTTTTCGTGAGTGCAAGGAAGCACCGCGCGCAGAACCGCAGTGTATAGGTGATCACTGCTGTCCCATAGAGCATACTAACCCTTTGAAATTTATGGAAAAACTGTTTTCATGTCTCAAACACAATGCCATAGTCAATTTTTTATGTAAATCAATAGGTTATACGCTGTATTTAACTATTTTGTGGGACAGCAGTGATAGGTGATACATGAGGATTGGAGCACGGAGCTGACGCTGCAATCGCGGAAAAAGTGCATTTTTAGCAGGTGCCCTTGAAAACAATGGCTGGGATGGGACTCAAGTCATCATGGACAAGGCCTACGAAGGCGATGAGACCCGGCAGTTGATAGTCGATTTGGGGATGGAGACCGTTGTGCCAGCGAAAAGCAATCGGCTGAGGCCTTGGCAATACGACAAGGAGTTGTATAAAAAGCGAAATGAAGTAGAGAGATTGTTCCGGCGGCTAAAAGGATTTCGTCGAATCTTTTCACGCTTCGACAAACTGGATGTTGTTTTTATGTTTTTTATCCTTTGCCCTTATCGTGCAGGCGTTGAATAGTGTTAACACGCCCTAACGACACCGCTAACCTGCCGCGCAACCGCGTAGCGGGTATGCGGTCGGGTTCAGCGGCTTGTTAGCAATGAGGTTCAGGACATCGCACAGGTAGGCATACATCTGCGCCGCCTTCCGCGCTTGGGACGAACCGTATCCATTCGGCTGCAGAATGTGGCACGTCAATAGGTCATGACTTGGATGCTGCATCCCCCTCGACGTGGCAATCTTGTAAGCACCCTCTAGACTTCGCAACCGTTCGTAGTTCGACGAGAACTGCCGCCGAGATAAGCCGGCGATATACTTGTCCAAGCTCGGCGGAGCCCGAGGTGGTTCCGGCAACTTCAAGAAAGAGCGCAACGCCGCGCACCATTCCTCCATAGCCTCGCCCGCCCCGTTCGGAACTGGTTGACCGTCGCGGTACGCGGCTTTCGCCTCGCGCAGCAGAGCCAAGTCCCCGATGTTCGCAGCTAGTCCATTATTCTCGCCGCCCAGCCCACGCTCGATGTCTTCCAAGCCAAATGCGAGCACCCCTCGTCGTGCCAACCATTTGATCAGAAAATCGCGTGACACGCAGTACAAGAAGTCAGAGCGCCAACCTTCAAGTGCGGAGTCGCGAGGCCATTGGTCGATCAGCTTTATGGTATTTCTACATCGCCAAAGTTCTGCGATAGTTGGAGGTGAATATTCACATGTTTGTATCCAGCGAGAGAACGCAGAATCAACGTCAAGTTGGACGTGAGCTTCCGTTCGTAGATGTTGGATGAATAGAGAGCCACGGTGCTGCATACGCACGAGTTGTGATTGCGTGAGCGTAGAAACACTGTAACCTTGCTGCTTGTAGCGGTTGGCCAGTCGTTTCGATAGTTCCCGATCACCAATGATCAAGAGGTCTTTGTCGCTGTGCGAATCCGAGGATTGGCGGCAGGTAGATCCAAATTCTGCGACTGCGAACATAGCTATCTCGCTCGGATTGCGGAGTTTGCCACTGCGGCCAGAAATAGCGATATGACCACGAATCCTGAGAGAGCCTGAAAAGTGACTAAGAGCTTGCCCATCTGCGTATTAGGAGTGATGTCCCCGAAACCGAGTGTCGTGATTGTTATACAGGTGAAATAGAATGAGTCGATGAGAGTCAATTCCTTCGCGACGGGAAATATTGAATTCGCCCAGAAATAGTTCACGGCGGTGAAGCTTGCTATGACAAGCAGGAGCAACCTAATTACACGGAAAGTCTTACTAATTCGGAAAAAAATTACCCGACATCAATTCAGAATATATCTGACATGCTTTTCATAGAAAAACCGTTTAATTATTTGCATATTGTGTTGCAGTGAGTGCAACACCGAACGAGCCAAGGCCACCCGTTGCTCCTTTGTAGCCACCACTGTCCGCCCAATCCGTTGGCTTTTTACGTGATGCCATACTAGCTCATCAGGATTGAGTTC
>WLWF01000775.1_pt1 | contig 29805 bp, 35 predicted proteins | sample 6718331 | NCBI WGS metagenome assembly WLWF01 (sample SAMN12718692, study PRJNA515312) | sponge metagenome | isolation source: marine sponge | host: Mycale hentscheli | place: New Zealand: South Island, Marlborough, Capsize Point | collected 2003-05-01
CTGAAGTCCCGTCTGCTAATTTTAATGTAGAGATGTTCATTTCTTGCATCATTGTAGGTATTACCTCTGATGATACTAATTCTACTTTTCTTTTCATCTCTTTATATTCTTGTTCTTTAACTAAAAGCTCTGCTTCTAGTTCTTGTAGTTTAACTACTTGATCAGATAATTTATTGGCATCATTTGCGCCATCTAAATCTTCTCTTTGATCTGCCTCAAAGTTTATATTACTCATTGTCTACTTTTCCTTTCTCATGTAGGTTTATTTTTATTGGATAATAAATTCTATCTTGCTTATCCCATTTTAGCAAATTATATTTACCGTTAGTCATGTCTGAAACTATAGAACATGCAACTCCAATTATAGCTGGGTCACCTGTTAATAATAAATAATCTTTTGTAGTATAATCTTTTAAAAGATTTCTTAATTTAAAAATTAAAGGACCTGGAGAAAAAATAATTTGAGAAAATTCTGGCAAAAGAAATTTAAATTCTCCATGCTTTGAAGCGCTCATAATATTTATTTTAGGAGAACCAGCTTTTGTTCCCGGTAATTCCTGTAATACATAGACCATCGGTCTATAATCATTTTTTATTTCTTCATAATCCATATTTTATACTTTCTGACATTGACAAACAATATAGGATGTTCTATATAGATGTCAATACAGAAAGAAGAAAAATTATGAATTATAAATTTAAGACTAAGCCTTATGCGCATCAATTAAAAGCGTTAGAGCTTTCTTGGGACAAGCCGTATTTTGCCTATTTTATGGAAATGGGTACTGGTAAATCAAAAGTACTGATAGATAATATTGCTATGTTATATGATGCCGGTAAAATCAATGGTGTTCTAATTGTGGCACCAAAAGGTGTATATAAAAATTGGTATGATAGTGAAATACCTACACATATGCCAGACCATGTAGAGTATGAAGATTGTTTATGGCAATCAATGATACATAAAAAACAACAAGCCGCATTAGATAAAGTATTTCAACCTGGGGAAGACTTACATATTTTAATTATGAATGTAGAAGCTTTTTCTACTAAAAAAGGTGTAGAGTTTGCAGCTAAATTTTTACGTTGTCATAGAACTATGATGGCTATTGATGAGTCTACAACTATTAAAAATCCAGACGCTAAAAGAACTAAACATATCTGTTCTCTTGGTGAGTATGCACCATACAAAAGAATACTTACAGGTTCTCCTGTAACTAAATCACCATTAGATTTATATAAACAATGTGAGTTTCTTAAAAAAGAATTACTAGGACATAGCTCTTATTATACATTTAGAACTAGGTATGCTAAAATGAAAACAGCAAACTTTGGTGGTAGGTCTGTACAAATTGTAACCGGCTATCAACACCTTGGAGAATTATCAGAAAAATTAAAAGTTTTTTCTTATCGTGTATTAAAAGATGACTGTCTAGATTTACCCGCAAAAACATTTATTAAACGTATGGTTCAGCTTACACCGGATCAAACTAAATTATACAAACAGATGAAAGTTTTAGCTCTTGCACAAATGGATGGTAAGATAATGACCACCGCTACAGTCTTGACGCAATTAATGAGACTACAACAAATAACTTGTGGTCACTTTACTGCAGATGATGGCACTATAAAAGAAGTAGACTCTAATAGATTACCAGAGCTTATGAATGTATTAGAAGAGATAGAGGGAAAAGTTGTTATATGGGCCCATTGGCAACGAGATGTACATAGGATAATCCGGGAGATATCTAAAAAATTTGGCGAAAATAGTTTTGTAGATTACTATGGTTTAACACCAATGTCAGAACGTCAAAAAAATATAGAGAAGTTTCAAGATTTAAATTCACCGGTCAAATACTTTATTGGTACTACACAGACAGGTGGTTATGGTATTACATTAACCGCAGCTAGTAATATGATTTACTATTCTAATGGTTATGACCTTGAGAAAAGACAACAATCAGAAGCTAGAATAGATCGTATTGGACAGCACTATCCTATGACTTATATTGATATTATGTGTGAGCATACTGTTGATGAAAGAATTGTAAAAGCTTTAAAAAAGAAAGTAGATATAGCTAGTCAGATTATGGGTGAAGAACTTAAAGACTGGATTTAACCTACGACTTTGCCGTCTTTCCATTCCATATCTGGAAGACCTTCAGTGTATTTTTTTCCGTCGAAAGTAAGAACTTGTTTTCTGTTTGATCCAGATTCGTGATAACTTATGTGGACCCAGCCCCCTGCAGGATCGTCCTTGTCGTAGTACTCCATGATCAATTGATCAAAGTCTACGTTATTTTGTAGCCAGTAAGCTGTCTTAATATTAGGCACGCCAAAAATTTCTAGGTCGACGGCCTGGCCCTTCGCGTGCTGCGATGTCTTTTTGCTGCCGATTGCTTCACACAACGCCTCACTACGATAGCCGCTGGTAATCGTGACAGGTTTGTCTGCCCATGCACGTAAAGGTTCAAGCACCTCATAACATAGGTCTCCTAAACTTTTTATTTCCCCGGCCCCTGGTGTATTATCAATTCCTTTCCGTTGCGCGGTCATAGAATTGGTCATTTCTCTTAAAGTAAAGTGTTTCGATAGTTGCATGAAAATTTTTTTATCTAATAATTAGAGCAAATATAACATATGCCATACCCGAGATCAACGCTCCAGTAGACACTAATAAGATGCTTTCTACGCGGTTAATTTGACGCTCAAGCTTATGTATCTTGTCATGCGTTTGCTTCTGCATGATTCGACAAAGCTTTTCGTGGTCTTCTATTTTTTGTAGTGCATTTTTAGCCATGTTATCCTTGTGGAAATAGTATTGATAATTTTTGTTCTGTTGTCAAGTTATTAAAATTACCGCCTTGCACTTGAGCTGACACAGTATTAGCGTCAATGCTAGGTAAATTAAGTGTTGTAGGACCCAATGGTGTATCTTGCATAATAGGTTGTAATGGATTTTCAAATACAGGAAACTCTGCTAACCCTAAACTTAGATCTGCCATTCTTGCTTCTAAGTCTCCAATTACATCTGCAGCTGCATCAAAAGGATTTGCAATACCTATTCTTGCAGCGTTGTCAGCAAATGCATTTTGTACTTCAAGAGATATGTTGTATGGAATAAAAACATTATCATCAATTGCATTTATTTCTCTGTTAGAAACTCTATCTAACGCACCATAAAAACCATCATCAGATATATTTAATAATCTTGCAGCTTGCATGTCACCTTTTAAAGTTTTTTTAACACCAAACAATGCACGGTTAGCATTTATATATGCATCTACAATTTCTCTTGGCTCAATCGGTCCACCTTTTAATGCAACTCTAGTAAATAATGATCTAGAATCCCTTACACCTTTTTGAAAGTCTGCAACTTTAAAATTCATTGCTCTTTCTGGATTTACTTTTACAGATCTAAAACCAAACAAACCTTGAAACTCATCACCAAATTCAAACTCTTGACCATATTCATCAAACTTACCTTTTGTAATTACATCAACAGATTCTATAGATCTATCTAATCTTTTTAATTGATCAAAGGAAAAAGGCATTTGTGCTCTAACTAAGTGTGCAAATATTTTACTATTACGATCCCCTGCTGTATCTTCTGGACTGTAAACTTGGAAACCTTCTCTTGTTCTACCACCTCTAGCTATAATATCTAATGCAGCTTCTGTCCAAATAGATTCTGATATAAATGGCTGACCAAATTCAGACATAGCTGTAAATAAACCTCTAGCAAAGTCATCCATCATACCATCTTCATCTGTTCTACCATCTTGAACAGCGTTAACTATTGATTGTAATGGTCTAATTAATGTATCGTATGCATTAGCGTGACTAAAATCTATGTATTTAAAGCTACCATCTTCTTGTTTGATAGGTAGTAATGTAGAGTTTTTTGACCATTGGGCTGCAAACCTACGGATAGCCTCTCTTTCCTCGTCTGTGACGTCGTATAGGGCCTGGAATGCTGCTGTTGTAGCCACTGGTATAGCTGCAACCGTAGTCGTAAAGCCCATTAATCTAGTATATCCAATACCCTGCATAGGTTTTACAACTGTACCATCAGCTAAAGTTATTGATTCATTTATTTCTCTCAATGCTCTTCTTACAATATTTGTACCTGTTCTAGCTATCTCTGCTGGAAAAGATACAAAGTTACCAATAGGTAGTTTTCTTAGACCTTTTACAAAATCAGATACATAGTCGTAGTTAGGTATATTGTTTCTTACAATATCTGCTGCTTCTTGTTTAAAAAATTGTTCATCTAATCTAACATCAACACCGTTACGTTTAAAAGATTGTCCTCTAACTAAACCAACTTTTTCATATGCTTTTTCTAATCTAGATTTTTCTACAGCCCAAGAATATATTTTCCAAAAGTCATCTTCAGCTGTATACAAATCTTGTGACACTTGTTTTAATTTTGATAATGGTTTTAATAACATTCTCATGCCTTTGTCAGACGTCATAGTCTCACCAAAATTTACATCTTTTAATAGTCTCGATAAATCTCCTAGTCTTACGTTAGAGTTTACAACACCTAGTTCTAACAACTCTTGATACAAATCATTTTGTTGTCTTGTACCTTTAAGTGGTGTTTGTAATGCTTGGTATGCTTGTTTGATTGCACCTAAATCTGCCGCTGGTATAATACCATTTGCTGCAGCAAAAGCTCCAGCACTTACAAAGTTACGTAAGTGTGTTACAGGTGATAAAATTGTTTTAGCAATCTGTGATGTAGCTTTAGGATATAATACTAAACTTTCATAAAGTCTACCAAGTATACCTGAACTTTGTGTTGTTAACGAAGTTTGTTCCATAGCTTCTGCAATACCTGGTCTTGCAAAAAATGGTTTAGCAACGTCACCAAAAGGATTACTTGAACCTGATGCAATGTTTACGTTTAAAGTTTGCGCAGGATCAATAGGTTGTATTCTTCGGTAGTCATCACCAAAAAATGCTCTAGCTTCTGGTTCTGATCTAGCAAACATGGGTTGTGATACAGATCTTTTGTCAGTAGCGGCTGTCCAATTAGCAACTACCTCATCATTTTTTTTTATAAGATCATCATAAAATAAATTACGTCTTGTAATTAAAGATAATTTAGCCATACCACCTATCATTGTTTGCATAGGATTTTTTTGTTTACCAAATAAATCATCAATTACTTTTCTATCTGCAGCAGATTCTAAATCTTTAATTGATATTCTAGCAATACCACCACGTTTAACTGCATCATCTAATGCAGTTCTGTTTACAAAAAAATCTGGTATATTAAATAATGCATCAGAAGGTTTGTCCATTCTTAAACCTTTAGGTAGTCCTGAAGTTTTTAATACATTGTTTACGATTTGCTCTGCTTCTAAATCTGTAATGTCTTTACCTGCTTCTCTTGCGCTAGATTTAAATAATGTTTTAGCATTTTCTATGGCTTCAGCTGCTGGTTTGTATCTTAACCAAGGCAAAATACTTTTGTCTTGAAATATATCATACGTAGAACCAAGATAATTTTTAAATTTACCACCAAATAATTGTTTAAAAGATTGTATGTCTGCAGCATCTAGAGTTCCGCCAAGTTTAGAAAATAATTTAGACCATGCTGTTCTCATGTTTGACAGTCCACCAAGAATAGAAACTTCTAATTCTTTTGCTTTGTCTGCGTTAGGTGCAAATTTTTTTATTTGATCTTTTACTTTTTGTATCATAGCAGCATCCATATCCCCAAAGGCTGCAACACCATCATCACCTAGTCTTGCTTCACCAGATAATAACGCATCGTTCACATCACCTAAAAATTTTGTTCTTTCTTTTGCAGACTGTTTGTTAAATACAGTACGCATAGGTGGAAATAATTTATCTATATCAACATCAAGATCTCTAGATAAGTTTCTTGCAATGTTTGCATCAGCTGCTTGTGCACCAATAGATTGTCTTTCTACATCAAAAAATTCTTGTGTCTTACCACTACGTGCTCTAAATTTTGAAGCAACAGTATCAATCCATCTATCTAATTGTGAGTTAGCTGTGTCTAATCCCTGGTTCCTGTTTGTTATTTTTTTAATAACTTTACCTGTACCACTTAAGATACCTGTAAATAACGCACCTTCTGTACCAAACTTAATTCTGTTTAATATTTCTCTTGTTGCATCCGGGTCAGTATCGCTTCTATCTATTTTAGTTGGACCGCCAATAAGATCTCCAAACGTACCAATCTTTTCCGCATCACCTACAAACACACCTTCTGCAATACCACCACCAATTGCACCAGCAACAAACTGTCTACCCTTACCTCTAGCAGTTAATTCTAAAGCTTCGTCAGCTGCACCAACTAAATTTTTATTTGATAGTCTTACATACTTATTATTTTTACCTGCAAGCATAGCAGTTTTTGCTAGGCCACTAGCCGATTTAAATGCTAGTCCACCAGGTATACCTATGTTAACTAATGCTTCTGTAATTTTACCAGCAGCTGTTGCTTCTGCTTTCTCATCAAATTCTGTAAGGTCATCAAACCATTGTTCTACTGCAGCAGCTTTACCACTGTTAACACCAAGATCTAAAAGACTTGCGCCTAATGAAAAAAAACCTTTTGGTATTGCAATTAAACCTGATGCTACACCTGATAGCATAGACTCCAATGTGCCTACTTTATTTCCTCTGTAATTTCCTTCAGTATTTTTAGCTTGTAATGAGGCTAGACTAACCATTTATCCTCCTAATAAAAATATGACATACTGCCATCTTTTGCAACAGTAACTACTCTTTCTCCAACTATGTAATCTCCAGCATCTAATTTTTCGCCTTCACTTATTTCATCTAAATAATCTATTTCGGTTTTACCCTTGTTTTTTTCTTTCCATTCATTAACTACACTAATTTTAACAGAACCTTTTGGAATGTTTCCTGTTTCTTCTCTGTAAGCAACACCTACAGTTTTTTCATCTAATCTATTTCCTTTAGCAAGTATTGCACCCAGTGTAGTAGACATACTGTTTTCTGATTTAGTTAATGTTTTCATAGCTTCAGTAATATTTTTAGCAGCACCTGTTGCAACCATATCTTGTGCAGCTTTTAAGTATGTACTTGGTTTGCCTGCAGCAATGTCTGCTTCAATCTCACCTTTAAGTATAAGTGTATCAATTGCATCTTTAGTTTGTTTAGGTTTGTCAAATGCTTTACTAGTTGATTGTATAATTTGATTAATTAAGCTACCATCTTTTATAGCTCCTTTTAAATCTCCACCTGCTTGGTTAACAGCTTGACTAGCTGCAATCAAAGAATCATATGCAGCTGTTTTGTTCATACCTTTAATGTCCATGATGTCTCTGTATTTTTGAATACGTTCTTCTCTTATTTCATCTTGAGTTTTACCTTGGTTCTCAGAAGCTGGGGCAGCTAACAATGCTTCTAACTCTTTAATTCTTTTTTCGTTAGCTGTTAGTTGAGATTTTTCATTGTCTTTATCTATTTTAGCTTGCTCTTTATCTTTAAAATATTGGTCTTGATCAAAAATAAAATCAGGCACGGCAAGATCTAGTATTTGCATTCCTGCTTTTTTATATGGTATTGATGTAAGTCCCCCAACTACAGCTGGACTACCAACATAAGCACCACCAATTGTAGTTTTAGGATTTAATTTTGCAAACTGTAACGCTTTATTAAATAGTCCTGCTTTTTGAGTACCCATTCCAGCAGCTAATTGTCCTTCTGTTAACTGAACACCACCCATTCCTGTATTAGAAGGAATCCTATCTTTTGGCATATCTAATTTTCTTATTTGTTTATTATAAAAATTTCTAACAGGTCCAAATATTCTTTTTGCTAAACCAACTTTCTTAGCTGGGTTTAATACTTTTAAAGGATTTGTTTTGATAGTTTTTTTAGCCGCATCTTTAACAGTATCAAATAAACTTAATTGTTCTGCATACATTGCTCTCCCGTCTCGCATAGGAAATGCTGGATTACCAACAAGAAGTGCACGGTTTCTCATAGATCCACCATTTGCACGAGGCTCTCTAATACCTGACATAACACCTTCTTTAATAGGTCCGCCGTATCTAAACATAGGTCTATTTAAAACTTTCATTATTTTTTCCTTTTCATTGCTCTGCCAAATCCACGTTTAGCAACGCCACATCCTCTTACTCTACCACCATCTTTCATTGGTATAGCCTGTAAAAGATTTGCTATAAAGTCTAGACCGTATGCAGTTCCACCTGTTCCTGCAACTCCTTTTAAAATTTTACTTCCTAATGATGATGTTTTTTTATTTTTAGCCATAATTACCTACTTAAATATTTTTCCGTACAATCCACCTACACCTAAAGCTGTGCTTAGTGCAGTTGAGAAAGGACTTGCTTGTGCTGGTTCCGCGTACTGTTGTCCTGATACACCACCTGCTAAACCAGTTAATGTGTTACCGTATTGTGAAAGTCTTCCGTAAGGTTCGTAAGCTGCGGTTTGTTCTGCTTGTTGATCAGCAGATAACAATGCTTGTGCTTGACCCTGTCTTAATGCACCAAGAGATCCTAGTGCAGAAACATCTTGACCCATACCTTGTCGTGCAAAATTAGATAAACCAAATTGTTGGTTAGCTAAACCTGATTGTAATCCTGCTAGTTGTGCACCTTGACCAAAAGCTTGACCGGCTGCTTGTTGTGCTTGACCAAAACCTTGTTGTAATAATTGTGCTTGAAGTGCTGCTCTGTCACCTAATACATCTGATTGATATTGACCTAACATTGCACCTTCTCTACCACCACCAAAATTTCCTGATCCAACTGCTGCATCTCTAATTTGTTGTGCACCTGCTTGACTTTGTTTGTCATACTCTGAAAGAGTTGTATCAATAACTTGTTGTTGATAAGGTGACATAAATGGTGAATATGCTTGAGGACCTGTTAATGCACCGAGTCCACCTACAGTTCCTGCTGCTTGTTGTTGTGCAGTTTGTGCTGCCTGTAAAAATGGTTTGTAAGATTCTAAACCTGATGTTGCAATATTAATTGCTTGTGTTTGTAATGGATCTTCCTTAGCAACAAATTGGCTGCCTGTAAATTTACTTGTATCAATAGGTGCCGAGTAAGCGGCTGTTGCCTGTGTTGCGTAATCTTTTATTGCCGGTTCTATAAAATCTGCTATTGCCATTATATCATCCTTGATTGTAACATTTGTTGTTGATCATACATTGCTTGCGCACCCTCTAATCCTTGTGAATCCTCAGAAACTTCACCACCTTGTTCTAAGTTATTCATTAAATTTTCCATAACTTCAGCGCCTTTATCTATATCGCCGCCTCCTGCATTTCTAACAGCATCTGCTGTAAATACAAACTCATTTTTAGATAGTCTAGCGGGTACATCGTCAGCTCTTTCTTTGCCACCCATTGCTACAAAACCACCTTCGTTTCTAAAATCTTTTTCCATACCACCCATGTCAATCATTTCTGATGCTTCTTCAGTTTCCATGATTCCACCTTCTTGTTTACCTATTCTACCACCAGTAGCTGCCATAGCGACTGCTTCTGGTTGTTCCATACCTGCACCTTCAGGTGCTTGTTGCTGTTGCATTACTGCTTTTACAAATTGTTCAAAAGATAATGTGCCACCTTTATTTTTATATTTAACAAATTCTGCCATTAACATTTGTTCTGCTTGAGCTTGACCTGCGCCACCGCCCATATTTAAAAATGCTTTTCTTGGTCTCATTCTCTGACCTGCACCTGTTCTAATAAATTCTTCTTCTTCATCTTCAACCATCATGCCATCGGCATAACCTGCACGACCACCATCAGCATTAGGTTGATAAAAATTTTCCATTACATATTTTTTCTGTGGCATAAATGCTAAATTTTTTCCACCTGTGCCCATGTAATAATCTCTTGCACTTTGTCTAATACCACCAATATCTATTACATCTTCTACTTCTTCCTCTACTTCGTCGTCACCAAAAGCACCTGCTATAAAAGGTGCTGCAGTTGCTAAAGCACCTGCTGTAAGAAATGCATTCTTACCACTAAAGTTACCACCGAAAGGATTTAATGAACTAAAAAAACCAGCTTTGCCGGGACTAGATCTTGCAGCATTAAATGCTAATCTATCTGTAACAGCAGGTGCAAACCTTTTTGCAAGACCTGCTTTACCCGCAGCAAATGTAGCGCCTATTCCTTGTTGTCCTAATAAACCTGTAGCTGCTCCACCGAAACCAGCTCTACCAAATAAACCACCTATACTAGTGCCAGGTAGACCGAACATTAAAGCACCACCAATAGCTGCTTTACCTATAGGACTCTTAGCAATTTTTTTAACGCCTCGTACCGCTTTCTTAACGATACTACCTAATCCATAAAGTTGTCTGGGTTCTTGCATTCTAGATATTGCCATAATTTTACCTTAATTCCTATGTTTACTTGGTTTTTGAGAACAAATCAAGAGCCGGCATTATAACTTTTACATCTTGTGCTATGTCTTCGTTATTAAAACCTTTGCTTTCCCAGTCTTTTCTTTCCTTAAAAAGCTCACCAGTTTTTTTATGTCTATAAGTTGTTTCTACTTTTGCTTGTTTTGTTTCCATTAGTCTATTTTCTCCTTTAATATATTAAGATAACTAATACCAAACACCACCCCATCAGATACGGTGCCTGCTGTAGTATAAGATAACACAGTTCCACCCTCTACAATTAAGGGTAAAGTTAATATCTCTACACTAGTGGCAGCTACTAATGTTTGTGTATTTACTATCTCAAATGCGTTGTTTTTAATAGTTACGGTCGGTGTATTAGAACCTGATTTATTTGTAACTCTTAATGATTTAACAATATATGTTTCATTAACAGCTGGCGACAACATATTTACAGTCTCTGCAGCTGTTGTTGTTTTACCATAAAATCTATATTGGTTTACTACTGCCATTATTCCATAAAGAAGCTTTTAGCTTCTATCTCCTGTTTAACTTCATCTTGAAACGTACTATTTAATTTTGTAATTACAGAGTCAAGATCCCTAACTAAAGACTGGATATTTCTTTGACTATATTCTGGTTCTGCTCTAGTTAATGATTCTACTATCTTTGCCATTATAAAATACTTGCTAGTCCTCCATATTTAAATATAGCTCTACCACCATCAGCCCCGTGTAGTGAGTAACCTCTTTCAGCACTAGCTTGATTACTTTTACCTGTTGGGTTAGCTGATGTATCTGGTCCACTTACAGAAAAATCTCTACCGTCTCTTTTTTTTTGTGCTTCGTATTGAGAATCAATTCTTTTTTGAATATCCGCAACTTGTTCTCCAGTTCCACCGGGTTTATTAAATTCTTCTTTTTGTTTTTTCTCCAATTCTTGATTTGTTTTATACATTGTAGACGCTTCTAACAATTGTTTATATTTAAATTGTTTTCTTGTATCATTTTTGTATTCATTTATTTTGTCTTCAATTTCTTTTTCAGTCATCATAGTTCCATCTGGTTTTGTAAACTCTTTATCGTATATATCTAATTGACCTTCAAGATAACCTTTACCCGTAAAGTTTTTACCTGTTAAAGTTTTAAAACCTTGTTGACCACTAAATAAATAACCCTCTTTTGCTAAAGCATTGTACTGTGCTTTTTGAGCATCAGTTAATCCACCAATACCATACGTTCCACCACCTGGACCACGATTTTCTCTTTCAGGTAAAAATGCATTAAATACTCTAGCAACTGGACCTATGAAAGGAATACTATGTGCAAGGTTAACTCCTTTGTTTCTTAGTCTATTAAAAAAAGCTCGACTAGGAAAACTACCTATAGTTGTTGTGTATTTAGATTGATCTACAGTATCATCATAAGGACTAACATATTGTCCCTGTGCCCCGTACTGTTCTTTATAACCCATTATACTATTGTTAGCAAGCTTAGCAACTTCTGCTAAAGTATATTCAGGATAATCAGGTGATATAGAATCAGGTGATTTGCCACCCATTATGGAATTAATAGCCCTGGCATATACATTACGTACTTGTCCTCCTGGAAGCGCACTTCCATATTGAGAAACACTCATGTTTACATTTTCGCCAAGAGGAAAGGTGTTAGTTGAAATACCTAATTCAGGGGGCATTTGTGGTCCATCAAGTTTTTGAGGATTAAATGTTCTTACATTAACTTCATTTACAGGAGAACCATAACCAAAAGCATTTCCTGATTGAAAATTAAAATTAGTATTGCCGGTGTTAGTAAAAGCATTAGTTGCAGGTAGTCCAAAATTAGTATTAATAGAAGATGTATCTTGTTCTGTCTTTGGTAAATTAAGACCTAATCTATATCTTTCTTGTGGAAGATATTGATAGTTTTTGTAAAGTTCTTGATCGCCTGCGTTATAAAATGCTACCATTATCTTCTACCTCCTGGTGCAATATCTAATCTAAATGTACCAAGTTTCCAATCTTCATTAGTTGTAGTGTTGGCAACTTTAATAGCAATAGATCTAGCTCTAAGTCGTGTATCTTTTTTAGTTGTAGTAGAACTTACGTCAAAGTTTGTTGTAGTTGCAGAACTATTTGGATAGTTTCTTGTTACAAAACTAACTCTAGTATTACCTGTTTGTGAAATAAAATCTGGTATAAATCTTTGTATTCTCATAATAAACTCACCGTCTCCTCTAAGATCTGGCATACCTACAGTTGCTCCTGTGTTACTTCTTCTTTGTGTAATATCAAAATCACCAGATGTAATCGTACCAATAATAGCAGTTGTTACACCACCAGCATTAATTTGATCGGTCCCTGTTTCTTGCTCATAGTATATAGTAATACCATCAGTATTTCCAATACATTCAGTAGAAGCGTTATCTGTTGAATCATAAAAAGTTGCGTGTGGTCTATCAAATACTGCAGAATCTTGCCATGCTGTTCGAGGTAAAGTACCTGTTGTCCATATAGGACGTTTAGGATTAGAATCTAAATAGTTGTATGTCACAACTCTGTTAACAGCATCTGATGCAGCTGTGCAATAAAACCAACTAATCTCACCAAATAAATTATTTAAACCTGCATTAATAAGATCTCTAGATACCGCATTGATATCGTCGTAAACATGGTCTTCTACAAGACAAGGTAAAGATTTTAACTGACCATCGTAAGTAAAAAATCCATTTTCTGACATCCAATATGCAGAACCATCAACTTCTATACATGCATTTTTACCAAACAATCCACAGTTGGTCCCTACTTGTTCGAATGAAAAGGTAAATGGTTGTCCTACAAACTTCATAAGAAATAATGCGGTATCGGTCCAAACATAAATTGCATCTCTACCTTTAATCGCTCCCATAATTTTAGAACCATCAGCAAGTCTTTGTGTGCCTGCAGTATTGTTTGCTTTAACTGTATATGAATCTGTTTCATCAATACTTTCTTGAGATGAGAATCTAATAAACATATCGTCTTGTGTAGCGGTATTACCAACTGTGGTTTCTGTACCAAAAAATACTAAGTGTCTGTCCGGTGTAGATACTAATACGTGACGCGATGCTGTAGGTGCGTTAGGTAATAATGTTGCTCTAGTAGATGTGGCGTTTCCAGCAGAAGCATCCCATTCAAAACAAGAACCATTATATATAAGTGCAATTAATTTTGTTCCATAGTTATCTAATACCCACATTCCAGGGTCAATAGTAAAGTCAGCATTAGATGGGTCACCCCATGCAACATAATCCGATATATTTAAAACACTTGCTCCACCACTATGTGTTGCTTTTGTTGTTCCGTTAACTCCTCTTGCTCCTCCACTTAAAGTATTTGTAGAAGTATTGTTGTTTGTAAAACTTATATCTTCTGTACCAATTCTAATTTCTCCTGATGATGGAAAAGCTGCTGTGTTTGCTAATACAATAGTTGTAGTAACTGTGTCTGTTATAGCGGTTGACAAAGTAGTAGTTGCAGCACCTAAAGCCGTTCCACCATATAGACCTGTACCCCAACCAAAACCTCCAAGTTGCTGTGCTGGTCCTACGTGATAATAACATAAAACAGATGTTGATCCTGCTGCACTCATTGGTGTGCCTGTTTCAGTAGCAGTCATTGTAATGGTAAAAGTAGTAGTTGTAGGTATGGCTGTTACCATAAATTTTTTATCTTCAAAATCAGCAGCATCAAAACTAGATGATGCAGGAATACTGGCCACACTGTCTAACATAACAATGTCTTTTTCTGCTAAACCGTGTGGACTACTACAGGTAATTGTAATTATATTTTGACTTGATGTACTTGTAAAAGTAGCACCAGTTAATGTTGTTCTAATGGGATGTATATCATAATATACTCCACCAGAGTATACATATAAAATTCTGTTAGTTCCTATGGCTGCGTATTTAATACCAGAGTTATCATCCCAATGATGAATAGCTCTAGCTGCACCAGTTAATTTATCATCACCTAACTGTGTCCAACCACCTATTTTTTCTGGAGTGCCATATCTAAATCTAACATTATCACCATCAAACCATTGTCCCTCGGCCCCGGTCTCTGTGACTTGTTTATTAAACCCAGGTGCAAATCCTAATTTTTGTAACATATAACCTCATTATAATACTATTTTACAAATGCTGGTAGACCTAACATAGGTCTTCCATCAAATTTGTTTTTTTCAGCAAATGGGCCATTTACATGATTATAATGTAGAAATACTTGACCGCAAATGTTCCCGTCAAAAGGCTCTCGCCAATGTTCAAGATCACAGCCACTATATACTAGCATATCTCCTACTTCAAGCAAGACTTTAGTGCCTTCTATGAAGATAGGCCATGGGTCTCCCCCCAAATTAATGGTGGTAGATATCTCACAGCTTGGTCTGTCTTTATGTTTCTTTAATTCATCACCTTTTTTATAAGCTCTTGCATAAGAATATGTGGGTACTAAATTAAGGCTTGTTTCTTTAGCCATGACTGGTAACATTTTAACTAATAAAGTCTCCATAACTTGATCGGCGTAATGAGAATAAGTATTAGGAATTTGTTTATCTGTCCAAGTTCCAAACATACCGTTATCGTATGTTATATTGTTTTTATACATAAAATCTACTGCATCTCTTTTAAGTAAAAAATAATTAAATATAAAATTAGCTAAGTCATAACTAATTGCATTTTTAATTACTTGATATTTATTAAACATTAAAACCCTCCTGTAAAAAATTAAATGAAACTGATATTCTTATATCATTAGATTGATTGGGTTCAACTGAATGCCATAACCATGCAGGAAACATTATTATTCTTCCTGGCATAGGTGCTAGATGACACTCTTTCCATAAATGTTGTGGAGGAACACCTGTTTTTACGGCAGGCATATTCATTTGTGCCCCTAGTCTTGGATCATTGCAAACAAGTTTACCCGAGTTCTTTTCGGCTTTTATATAATATACACCAGACCATAATGAATTAGGATGAATGTGGGGTGTATTATATGCACCTGGAGGATTTAAATTAGCCCATACATTACCTATTATAGGTTTTCTATCCAACCATTCTTCTTGATATATTTCATTTTGCATATTGTATAATTCTTTAATTAATGGCTCAAATTCTTTTTGAGAAGTATCTATATTTTTAGAGTGCCAACCCTGCTTATTTGTTTTTTTAACACCGGGATCTTGTTTAGACATATTTACAATTACATTAGTTAATAAACTATTATCTATCTGTATATCTTTTGCATAAATAGTTGTTGGAAAAAATTGTTCTTTAATCATTTAAAAGGTTTGCCTCCAAACCAGACAACTAAAGATTGTCTCATACCTCTAGTTACTGTATTTACTCTGTGATTTATAAATGATGCAAAACATGTTGCATGTCCTTGTTTCAGTGGTTTAAATTTACCGGGACTCATTAATTCTAAATCACCGCCTTCAAATTCTGATGGATCGTTTAATAATAATGTCATTGATATTTTTCTAATAGGAGGTTCGTGAGCCATAACAACATCACAGTCCATATGCCAATCATAAAACCCACCTTCTGGGTATTCTGTAAACTGAGCTTGTTCTGTTATTCTTACATCATCAAATCCAAAATGATTTAAATTTGCTTGTTGAATAAATCTATTAAGTTCTTGATACATAGGAACCATTGCATCAAAAGGAATCCAACTAATAGTGGTTACTCTTTTCTTCGTATCAGTTCCGCCTTCTGGTCTACCTACACCAACCTGTGCTTGTTGTGGTTTTTGTGCTCTACCTGCTGCAATAATTTGTCTACATTGATCTGGTGTAAATAAAGGTGTGGTTGTTTCTATAATCCAACTTTTCCATCTTGGTTCGTTTATAAGTGTATTTGGATACATTAAACTACTCCTCTATTTTTAATGGGGTCATACTGTACGTCCATATTTGCAGATAAGGTTTGTCTTATACCTGGACCATTAAATGGATAAACACAATGTCTTGTGTCGTATGGAAATACAAAAAAGTCCCGTTCTTTAATATTGGGTTGATAATCTATATTAGCAAACTGGCCAGAAGATGAACCCAGTATTTGTAATCTACCATTCTGTGGTGCATCGGCTGCAGAATATTCTACACCGTAAGACTCGGGTAATTTTAAAATCATAACACTGGATAGTCCTGTAAACATACTTCCTTGATGCACGTGTACTGGATTATATTCATGTTCAAACATAGTGTTTACCCAAACAGAATTTAAATGCATGCTGTATTCTCTTACTTTATTCCATTCTAAATAATGTTTAAATTTTGATTCAAACCACATCAATACGTTTAGTGGCAAATGACTATGTTTAGCCATTTTTGTATTTTGTGTACCATTAAAAAATAAACTATGTTCTCTTTTAATTTTACCAACTAATTGTTTATTAGCAGGTTTTAATTCAGGATACTTTGTTTCATAAACATGATTAATAGTACTATAAATATCTAAAGGTACTTGGTACTTTAATACTGACTGACCTAAAAATATAAAATTAAAATCTGACGTGTCCATATTCTTTTATAAATTTTTCTGGTATCCTGTCATAATAAGGATTCGGTTGTTTTTTTAACTCTGTCTTTATAGTATGCATATTATTTCCGACTACGGTGTCATCGTAGCGTATACCATTAACCTCTAGTTGTTTCAAGTTTTTAAAACTATGTTTAAATAATTTAATTCCTAAAAATTTATATAGATCAGAAAATACTTGTTCTGGTTGTGATACCATATCATTGTATTTAATAAAGTGACACATCTCAGGATAATTGTTAGCATTTTTTATAGCTTCTAAATCTTTAGCTATTGTTCCTTTTTTATTCATTATTTTAAATAATTTTTCTTCGTCAGTATTGCCTATTTTATTTAAAAAAGAATTTGGGTTTTCTGAATACCATTTAATATAAGAGGCTAACACATCTAATAAATCTCTAACTAAAATAATACATTTAAAAGGTCTTTGAAAATAATTTTTCATTAATTTTAAATTGCCTGGAGTAGTTACCGGGTTTCGATCTATAATATATTTTTGAGGCCAGTCTTTATAATAATTATCAAAAACAGATTTTAAAACATTATTTAAAGAATTGTGATCAGGGTAATTAAAAAATATATCCGATGTTTTTAAAAAATCTATGTCTTTCATAACTTCTAAAGTTATTGAATTTGCAGTGCAAGCAATTTCAGGATTTTGATTCATTATAGATGCAAACACAGTATTACCAGATCTTGGTGTAGCAACTAAAAAAAACAATTGTTTATTCATCTAGATTAACTTCTTCATAAGTTTCAGCAGCTTTTCTTATAGTTTTAACCTCATCATCTTTTAAAACTTCAACTGGAAATTCTTTTAAATCTAATTCTACACCAGCTAAAAACCTGTTGTTTCCATAAACAACTTTATACTTGTTTTTATCTTTAACCACTAATAATGGATTAATAATAAAACCTGTTTTTTTTATATGGTCTCTAACTTTTTTATAAAGCTCTGTTTGTTTTTGATTACTCGGGTTTTGCTCCAAGCTTTGATTCCTGAGATATAGCTTCTCTTTTTTGACTTTCAAGTTGACCTCTTTCTTTTTTAAGTTTTTCTATGCCTTCTAATTGTCCTAGAACATTAAATACTTCTGGCTGACTAGATCCAGAGGTTAAAGTGTTTTTTCTATTAATCATTATTTTATGATAAGATTCAAGTTGATGTGTATCAACGTTATCTTTATCAAATTCACCATCGTCAACTTCTTTTTTAATTTTAGACCATAGTTTAATTTCTCTCATTCTGTCTTTAGCAGTAAGTTCCATTGCTGCTTTACTAAATTTTTTTTCATCAAGATCAATTTCAAATAATTCTATTTTTAAACTATCTTTCTCTTCTTGTATTTTTTTTTCAAGTCTTTTTATTTTGACATCATTTCTTCTGTAGTCAAAAGATAACTGCATTAGTTGTTCTAAATAAACATTTTGTTCTCTAACACATTGCCAATACTTTGCAGCTTTAGTTGGATATTTATAATCGTTTAACACTGAAAATCTCATTTCAGTTTCGGTTCTATAAATTTGTTTTTTGTTCCACGTGTCACGAAGTTCATCTACCATGCCTTTAAACGCATTAACATCATTAGGGTCTAATAGATTGTGTAAGTTATCAGATTCTTTGTCTACTAATTTTTGTATATTTCTTTTTTCTGTCATTTTATTCCTTTCATTGAATAATTTTAATATAACCATTACTGGTTATAAGTCAAGTTTAAGAACTAGAAATACTTACTGTAGCTGGTCCAACACCGCTAAATTCATTAGTAGTATTTGTATAACCAGGAAGTGTTCCTCCAGAATTAAGACCAGTAGTACTAGATCCACTTAATCCACAACTATATGAATATTGAATATTAACAGGATAAGCTGTAGCAGATGTCCAAGAAGAACCGTCCCAAGTGTTTCCTGCACTTGTGTAAGGTATACCACCATAAGCATAAGCATCATTAACATCACCAAAAACTCCTGTTGTTCCAGTAATGGTTGGATAAACTGTTAAATTAGTAAATGCAGTACCGTTGTAACCCGCATGATCATTTGTTACATTTGGCGTTCCTATACCATACCCGCCTAACATATTACAACTATTGCTAGTTAATCCATAATGTTGTCCTGCGTACATTCCAAAAGGAGCTGTTGCAGAGTCTGTTGACCAAGCTGTTCCATTATAAACTTTTACATCAGTAGTTGCTACATTCGGAGGTGGTTGACTATAACCTCCAATAAGAATACCGTCTGTTGCTGGTCCAGCTCCACCAAATTGATAAAGATTGGCATAAGGAAGTGCTCCACCGGAGCCCCAAGCAGAACCATTCCACTCAATTGTAGTAGTCACTCCACCACCTCCAGGCTGTCCTCCAGCTCCAACAGCAGCAGTTTGAGTTCCAAAACTACCAACACCAGAAGCTGCATAAGGTGTATTAGGTTTACCTGTCCATGTAGTACCATCGTAAGATTCTGTTTTATTAAGTCCTGTAGCAGGACTAGGTGCACCTTGCCAAACTAAAGCAGCAGTTATAGTTCCAGCACGAGTCATACCTCCATCACCCATAGCATAAGACATGTTTCCACCTGATGACCAAGTACCCGTTGAATATATGTGTCCTTTTAAAAGATTTGTTGTAGTGTTATACCAAATTTCTCCTGTAATAGGATTACTAGGATCAGAAGCTCTGATCGGTATATTGTTTCCATGTATGTTTATATAAGTTGCCATAAATTTTTAAGTTACCGTTATTGTTGCAGTTCCAAAACTTGGGTCTGTTAATTCTTGTGTATTTTGTCCTGTAGTTGGTGATGCTGGATTAGTTCCAGCAGCAAATATAGATGAAGTTGCTGCCCCTGAGCCATACATATTAGTTTTAGCTAGAATAGCTGTAGCTGAACTTGTTGACCAAGCAGTATTATTCCAATCAAAAATTGTTGTTATTATAGCTGGAGCCGGACTACTTCCACTAAAATAAACTCCGTCTGCTTGAGTTCCTGCCATTCCCCCGCCGCCTATTCCTCCAGGAAAAGCTGCAACGTTTGTCCAACTAGAACCATCAAAACTTTCAGTGTTAGTTGCTCTTGGAGTTCCTCCAGCAGCAATAGTAGCTGTTTGAGTTCCTTCTTTAGTTATTCTAATACCATATCCTCCATTATTTAAACTTGGAAGACCAGTCCAAGAAGAACCATTATATGCTTCACAGGCAGTTCTTGTCGGTACAGGATAACCTCCACCTCCAGCTAAACCTGCAGTTTGAGTTCCGCAGCCGTCTAGATATTTTCTAGCAGTTCCCATAGTTCCACTATTTGTCCAACACGTTCCATCATAATTTTCTGTAGCACCTGGACCGGGGCTACCTGCAGGAACAGAACCACCACCAAAAAAAGTTGCCGTTTGTGTTCCCCCAGCGGATCCAGAATATCTAGCTAAATTTACAGCATTGCTAGCTGTCCAAGCTGTTCCATTATATTCTTCAGTGTTAGGAAGAGCATTACCAGAAAATGCTAAAGCAGCAGTTTGTGTTCCAGTTTGATTTCCAAGTGCTCCTAAAGAAGTGTTTAAGTTTCCACCCGTAGAAACAGCAGCTCCAACATTTGTATAAATTTTTGCGGTATTAGAAGTCGAGTTATACCAAACCTGTCCCAATACTACTGGGCTAGGGTCTGATGCAAGGTATTGCACCTTTTGTCCAAATATGTCGTAATAAGTTGCCACTTATTATTCCTCCAATGTTATATCTTCTGGTCTTGTGTTATGTCCTAAAGCTGGTGCTTTTTCAGCCTCAGGTAGAGCATCCCAATCAGATTGTGCTTGAGTAATTTCTGCATCAACAATTGCTTGTGCTTCAGATAAAGTTTTGTGAACTCCAGCTACTCCAGAAATCCATCTGTTAGCATCTTGATTATGAGCATGTACTCTCCAAACATTACCAGGAAAAGATAAAGGTGAAGATTTTCTAGAATCATTATTAGTGATAAAACCTTTACCCCAGTTTTCTGCTACGCAGTATTGATATGTTTTATGTGCCATAGTTTGTCCTCCTTAATTTTATGTTGTTGTTAGTGTTTTAGATTGTAGTGAATCAAAAGTAAATTCAAATGTACCTACATTAGAGCTTGGAGAACCTCCTCCAAAAATACCTGATGCACTAAAAGTTCCTGGATAATTTCCAGTCACTGCCAAATTTCTACAAGCTCTAGGAGTTGAGCTTGGATTAGTAGACCAACACGTTCCGTCCCAAGTTTCTGCTTGTGTTTGTGGACTAACATTTCCGCCTATGGCAACAGCTCTAGCTGTAGTACCTAATGCGGCACCGTATCCTCTAGCTGTGTTTAATCCATTTTTAGTTGTCCAAGCAGATCCATTATATTCTTCAACGCTATTTTTATTAGTTTGTCCTGGTGCTATTTCTTCCATACCCATAACAGCTAAACAACCTGTTTGAGCTGCATTATCTCCTGCTCCTGCTATACCTTGTCTAGCTTGTGCTAAATTTCCGCCTGATGTCCAAGAAGTTCCATTGTATTCAACAGTTGAATTAGTTGAAGCAGCTGGTGAGGCTGGTCCCGTAAAACCACCAAAACCAATAGCTGCTGTTTGAGAACCTAAACCAACTGTATTTTGTCTAGTTGGATCTATAGTATTATTCACGGTTGTCCAACTAGATCCATTATATTCTTGTGTGTTATTTAATCCACCACCACCTGCAGTTCCTCCTCCACCAGGAGATCCGTAAGCAATTACTCCAGCTGGTTGAGTACCAGCACATACGCCACCATTAACACCTACAGCCATAGCTCCAGAAACTGTCCAAGTAGATCCATCCCAATTTTCAGTGGCAAATTTAGTTGTAGGAGTAGGTGTACCCCCACCTGCAAAAAAACCTGCTGAAGAAGTTCCACCGCCTCTTACATCTCCTCTTGCAACATTTAAATTAGGAGTGCTTGAAAAACTATTTAATGTTCCAAATGTTTGGAGTTTAAAATTATTATTAGTGGTGTCATACCAAATTTGACCTGTAAGTGTTCCAGTACTAGAGGCTAGCGACTGAATAGCCGCTCCTTGTATTTCACGATATTCAGCCATTATTTAGTCTGCAACAACCAACCTTGAGTCGCATCTACATAGACCAGTGTGTTCGCCGCTCTTTCTGTAGACACAGTCAAATCTGCTGTTGCCCCCTGTATTTTATGGCCATTTCTAGCAATTGTTAAATTGTTAGTATCGAATGTACCTGCGTAATCTACGAATGAAACAAAGTCTCCAATCGATGCAGACCCTGGTAAAGTTAAAGTAATTGCATTCGATGTAGTGTTAAGAAAATAACCTTCTCCTGCAGTTGCTGCTTTACTAGCTGCTGTAACAACAGCTTGCCATGCAGCACCACCTGAAATAGTTGAAAAAGATAAAACACCAGAACCATCTGTAACTAATGCTTGATCAGCATCTCCGTCGTTAGCTGGTAAGGTTAAAGTTACGTTTGAAGCTACAGTTGCTGGTGCTTGTAATGCTACGTACTCTCCACCAGTTGAATCTAATAATCTTAAATCCCCTTGAGCAGCAATAGATAAATTACTGCCGTCAAAAGTTAAATTAGCAGAACCGCCAAAAGAACCGGAATCGTTAAATTGAACTTGTGTGTTTGATCCACCTGGAGGTGAAGATAAAGCTACTTCTTTAATGTCTGGGTTTGTGCCATCGTTAGCAGTTGCTGAAAGAATTTTCCAACCTTTATCAGTTGTTGCCCAAGTTACAGTATCACCTGAACCTGATACGTATTTAAATTGTACAGTGTATGCACCAGTTGTATTATTTAAAATAAAATAAGTATTTTCTACATCTAAAGGAATTGTTACAACTTTATTTCCTGTAATTGCTTGAGCACTTTCTGCTCCTAAAACTATAACTCTCGTTGCAAGAGTTGCACCTGTTGACCCATCAGATACAGCTAGAGCTGTTGTATTAGCTCCTGTACCAGCAGCATTTAAAGTCTGTACTTTATAACCACCAGTTATCTGTTCAAAAAGACTTAAATTAGTATTTGTTTTTGTTCCCCATGTACCGGCGTTTTCACCAGTTGCCATTAGTTCAACACCTAGAGGTGTGTAAGTTGAAGCCATAATTTTTTTCTCCTAAGCTACGTGCGTTACGTCTGTATACGATGTTTCATGCGTTACGTCAACATTGTTATAACTTGTATTTCCAGTAATATCAACATCTCCATATCCTAATGAAGCCACATTTCCTACCGCAGAAGTAGCCTCTTGTCCAGTTAATCCCATAACATCTGCCGGTGAAATTGTCCCTACAGAAACCGTTGCAGAAACTCCTGTTAAAGGAACTCCTATTTCTAAAACTACTGATCCTACTGAAGAAGTTGCACCAACTCCAGTTATATTAATTAAATCTTCTGCATTTGTTGATATACTGCCTACAGAACTAGTTGCGCTAAGTCCCGTTAAATTAACACCTATTTCTAGATTTACCGAACCTATTGCAGTTGTTGCAACTAAAGAAGCTAAACCTACTAATTGTTCAGAACCATCATTAACATCTACTTGTCCATCAGAAACTGTTGCTGATTGACCGGTTAATGTAACTGTAGGAGAAATAACAAAAGTAACATCTCCAACAGAAGTTGTTGCTGCTTGACCTGTTAATCCAACTACATCTGCTGGAGTAATAACACCAACAGCTGAAGTCATTGCTTGACCTGTTAAATTTTCTATACCTTCTTCAACACTACCCCAACCATTTTCACCCCAATTAAGAGTACCCCAACCAGGTCTAATTTCTGTTGTAAGTGCTCCTACTGCTGATGTTGCTAATTGTCCTGAAAGAGTTACTCCAGGTGCTTCACCCCATGATTGAGATCCCCATGCAAGTCGTCCCCAACCTTCAGTAATTATATTTGTATCACCCCAATCAGCTTGTCCGAAATAAGAACGACCCCAACCATCTGTGTTTGCTTGACCGCCCATACCAGAATGTCTAGTACAATAATAATATAAAGTTGATGGTGCACCATTTTGAACATCTATTTGAGTATATGCACCTGCTTGACCTGGAACTCCAACTGCAGTTACACCTACAGTATATTCACTGCCTCCAGAGTGTGTACCATTATCTGTTGTAGAAAATCTTAATGGATGATTGCTGTTTGAAGAATCTGATTGGTCCAACTTATAAGTAAGACCTGCACCGATCATTACCGTGTCTTGTTGAACTCCATCAATAAAATATTTATTACCGTCCCCAGTGCTAACTACCGTTACTGTGAACGTTTGTGCTATGGACATAAGGAAGGCCTCCTTATGCTATTCGAACTATAGCTGTTGATGCTGCTGCCGCAGGAAATTGAATTGTAAAAGTTCCGCTTGAAACTGTTTTGTCTCCACCAAACGCTACAACACAAACTGCTTTGTTAGAATTAGTTGAATTGTAAATTAAACATCCATTTGCTGTAAAAGATGCAGAAGTAAAACTAATGTCTGCAAAATCACAAACTGCTGTTGAACCATCTAAAACTGGAGTTACACTTGTTAAATTTGCACCACCTGCACTATAAGCAGAACCTGATGCGTTTGAAATTTCATTTGTAGCACTATAAGCTGTTGTAGATGCTCCTAAAGATGCTGAACTTGTGTAAAGCGCAAGTTTAAATTGATCAGTACTATTAGTAAAATTATGACCTTCTACTAAAATTTCTTGTTTAAAGCTATTACAAATCGCTGATGATATTGCCATAATTTTTTACTCCTTGTTATGGAGACGGAGATTTGACTTGTATTCTAACAGTGCCGTCAGTGTAATCGTCTCTTCTTCGTCTTCCAAGCTGCATTCCTGCAAACTGTTGTATTGCATTTTTATATCTATTTTCATAATATGTCAACATATCAACTGGGCCTTTTAAAAATCCATAAGCCTCTACTAAACATGCGTATAATAACCCTTGAGGAAAATATGTGCTTAAATATGTATTGTTATTAAAACCAGTACCAGATCCAAGACCATTTGGCATTTTATTGTAATAAACTCTAAATTTGTAATTAGCATCAGGTGTGGGAGCTAAGTACATTCCTCCTGATGAAGTATCTGTAGTGTTATCTGCACCACCAAACATTGCATAGTATTTAGGAAAACCTGTCACATCTTGAGCTGTTAGATCTCCTTCTGGTCCAGTTAGTCTATCCGTATATTCTGATAAATATGTTTGATCTTTTTTTTCTAACCAACTTCCGTTACCTGTAGTAGCTGAAGTAGAATTAAATACTTCTATACCTCTTATAAACAAAGCACCAGCTGGTGCATTAATCGTATTATCGTCAGCAGCTAGTGTACCTTCTTGAACAAATCTAGCAGAGTCCATAGGAAGCTCTTGATAGATTCTAAATTCAGCCCCCATTATAAATTCATCAATGACTGCTTGTGTAAAAACACTATCATCTACTTCAGTATAACTTCTTATTGCTGCAGTTAATGTGCTGTAATCGTATTTTTTAACTCCTGACATAATTAAGCCCTATCATTTATCGGTCCAATTGTACACTGTAAACCGCCCCCTGTTTCTGCACTACTAGCATTACTAACAAGTTCAAAACCAAAACCTACTTGGGTTGTTGTAAGAGCAGGATTACCACTACTATCATTATATCCAGCGGGTTCTTCTGTTTCTTCAAGAAAAGATATTTTATAAGCTCCAAAAACTTTTGCTCCAGTTACATGTGAGCTTGCTGTTGTATTTACAGGACTAACCCCTCTATAAGGAGCACTTGTTCCTCTCGTGCATCCAGTTAAATCGTTTGAAGATTTTCCAGTGTACTCAATAACTTCATTTTCATAAAATCCTGTTATGCTATTTACTTTTTCTATTACAACAAAACCTGATGTTGGAAATGCTGATGCATCAGCTAAAGTAATTGTAGTAGCTGAAGCTGTAATTGCACCATTTAAAGTTGTAGATAATTGTAAAGTAGTTATTGCAACACCACCTACTGGAGATTTAATATCTCTTAGTCTAACAAAATCATTTGCTTGCATTGCACCATTTGGAAAAGAAACAGAAACTGTTGCATCTGCAGCTGTAGTTGTAATAGGGTTTTGTGGTAAAAAATCTTCTGTTGGAAATTCTGTTCTAGCTGTTCGTGCTCTTTGTAAAGCTTGAGGATCCGCACTTGTAGGTTTAGGGTCTAGTTGTGGTGATTTAGGTTCGTATTCTGAAACATGAACAAGCGCACCATTCCATTCTCTAACCATTTCATTATATGGAAATGCCATGCCTGATCTATCAGAGATAGCTAAAGCATATTTACCTTGTGAAAAAGTAGTCATTAACTAATACCTGGGTAATATATTTTAGGTGATATATAAGTAGAATTAGAAGAACCATCTTCAGCCTCTGCTCTTTTTAATTCATCTTCATATAATAATTTTAATTCTTGAACTCTTTGTGGTGCATATTTTATAGCTAAGTAATAAGCTAAACCCATTATCATACAAGGTACAAATCTATAAGGCACATCAGTTGCATTTGTGTAAGCACCTACATCATCAATTCTTTTTGTGTAATAAAAATTAATGTAGTTACCATCCTGAGCTGCACCAGGAGTTAAATATAAAGTCATTGTAACTTTATCTATAAACCTTTGAACCCAATATTGAGTTGGTAAACCTGTAGAAGTTTTATTTGAAAATCCTTGATACTGTGATCTACTAATTCTTGTCATCGGTGTATCAACAGAAGTTGATTTTACTCTATGGTTAGCTTCTTGAATATCTGTCATTCCAATTGGAAATTGTAAAACTGCATCACCAGTATTGTGAGTTGCAGCCGTACTGCCGTTAACGCCTCTAACACATCCAGTTAAATTTAATGAAGAAATTGCAGAATAAGTAATTTGTTCTGTTCCAATAATAATTATACCACCTGCTGTAGGAAGTCCTGTAACAGAAGCAACACCAATAGTGGTAACTGCTGCATTTATTCCTGCGGATAAGGTTGTACTAACACCGCTTGAAGTACCATCAGCCGGGGATCTAAAAAAAGTATATACTGCTTGTCCATCAACTAGTGTAACATTTTGGTTTTTTACTTCCCAAAATTGTAAACCTCTATTCCCCCATTCAGAAAATAAAATATTTAAAGATCGTTTTGCAGTTTTTAACTGATAACCAGAAACACCCTGCATACCAATACGTTCATATGCATCTTCAATAATTTCATCTATCCCTAAGTTCTTATCAAAAACATAAGAGCCTGAAGTAGTGTTGGCCATTTAAGCTCCTTACCCGTCAAACTGTATTGACAATCCTACTACTGCAGTTCCGGCAGATGCAAAATATGCACCATCTTCACATAAAATTCCGTTATCGGCAATATATGGGTCGATTGTTGATCCGTTGTCTACATCTAAAATTAATCTGTTTTGACCTGATGTTGCTGAACCATTTTTAATAAAAACAGTTCCGGCTCCGCCACCAGCAACTCCAGTCATACTTCTAACTCTAGTTCTTCCAGCAAAAATAATTCCTGTTGTAGCTCCTGATGTTATTCCAGCAGAAATGTCTGTTGTAATAGATCCACTCGCAGTGATGCTTGTTATTTCTGTCCAAGTTCCAGCTACACTTACATTACCTGAATCTGGTCCAGTTGTTGCTGCACTTGTAGCAACATCTCCGTTAGCATCTTTTCCTACAACTACAAAAGTTATTCCTGAGTTGTCGGCTGAAGAAGTTAGAGTAACCGTTTGAGCGTTAACCCAAGGACCACTGTTTAATAAAACTAAAGTAGTCGCTGTTCCTGCAGCAGAAATTGCATCTGTGTCAGTTCCAAATACTATTTGTTTACTTTTTACTCCTGATACATTTGGCATAATTTTTTTCTCCTATTAAATTAATATGTGGGGCCTAAGCCCCACATTAATTATTTATTACGCGCTTACGCCCGTTCCAGCCACTCTAGATTGGAAAGTATTAAAGTAATCACATACTAAATGATTAGCAACTGTTCCTTTGTGTGCACCCATAATATTGAGTTCTAACGCAATATCATCTGGTACAGTTGTAGCTGCTTGTACTCCAACAGGATTTCCGTTTAAGTACAATTTAAATTGATTAGCAGTAACACCTACTTCACTTCCAGCTGGTTGATAAGCAAAACCTAATCTAACTGAATTAGTTGGTTTAGCTTGTACTGTAGCTGTTTGTGTAGGTATAGTAGAATCTAACATAGTGAAAGCACTTCCACCTGCTGTGTCTAACATATCAAAAGATACACCTGCTCCATTTTTTCTAGAAATGAATTGTATTGTAGTTGTATCTTGTAGGTGTGAGAATCCAATACCATCAGTTGGTAAAGTATCAGAATCATCATAACTATCTTGAGCAAATCCAACCCAAGTGTTTAACTCAGTTACGTCAGTAATTGCGATGCTAGTTTCAAACCACCATTTTTGATTTTGATTGTATTGCCAAACTTCTGGTCCTTGAACACCTTGAACTTCACCAGCTGCGGGAGCATTATCTCCTTGTCTTAACCATCCACCAGCATATTCTGCTAGTTGAAAGTCAGATGCACCTGTTGATACAATTGTCCAATCTTCATCATTGAAGATTTGCCAGTCGTTTTGATACGCTTGTTCTTGTTCGTATCCACCTGTAATAAGAGGTTGTTTGATTCCACTAAATACAGAAGAACCTCCATCTTTTCCTACTACGTTGGTTACTCCATTTTTAAAATGTGTTGTCATATAATCAGCGCCTCCTAGCGCCAGTTATCTTACTAAGCAAAGATAACCAATTTATGTCTTATTAAATATCTTAGTGTGTTTTTTATATACTAGATTTTAGTAGAGTGCAAGAGAGCCTACGGTATTTATGCATTTCAGCAATGTAGCTTTTGATTAAGTAGCTACAGAAACTTGTGGAGCAGCGCCTTCAACGCTATTTCTTCTGTGAGCAATAGCTGCTTCTTCCAGCTTAATCTCGGTAATGACTTGTTTAACTTTGTCATCAATCCGGACCATTTCAAGAGTGTATCTACCATTAGACAGATGCTCCTGTTCCCACTTCAACTCCAAGGACCTTTTTTGTTTGTAAAGGTCTTGTATCATCACTAACCTCCTCATAGGTTATTCGATAGGGAGTATTATTAAACATTCCCGTTGATTCCCAAACTATACTATTTTCTCCTAGCTTGTCAACTATTGCTTTTTCTAGAGAAATGGCGTCATCATTAGATTTTACTTCAAATCTACCGTGATAATCGTATGCGTATATGTTTATTAGGAATTTTTTCATGGTTTTTCTTTCTATTTTATGATTGTGGCGGAACTGTGTCCCGCCACAAAAAATTATTGATTATGCTCCTGGTGAAGCAAATACACCTCTAGGGTCAGATACACCAAATACGTATCTTTCTCTAGCTTTGTACCTTACGTTACCAGTATCAAAGTCACCTTCCATTTTAGTAGTCAATGGAGATCTTTCAAAATGTTTCATACCATTTGGCACGTCAGTGATAATGTAGAACGCATCTGTATCTGTTAAGAAATTGTTAACAGAGTATCCTTGAGGAATCATCCCCTTAGATCTAAGTGCATTAACATCATTATCAGCAGTTCCAACTCTACCAGCAGAAGCCATAAGTCTTTCAGCTGTGAATTGTAGTGCAGATGGGATGATCATCTTTGTAGCTTTAGCAGCGATCTTTAAACCTCTTTCATCAGTAAGCGCAGCAATGTCAATCATTGATTGCTCTAATGAAGTTTCGTTTAAGTCCGCAGCTGTTGCCAATGTATTACTGAAAGTTCCAGCAATAGTTG
>WLWF01000777.1_pt1 | contig 29756 bp, 34 predicted proteins | sample 6718331 | NCBI WGS metagenome assembly WLWF01 (sample SAMN12718692, study PRJNA515312) | sponge metagenome | isolation source: marine sponge | host: Mycale hentscheli | place: New Zealand: South Island, Marlborough, Capsize Point | collected 2003-05-01
ATAATCCTACATTTACACCATTTGTCCAGGATATTGATTGACCATAACTTGGATTTGGATTATTTGATGCATCTATGACATCAGCATATATGTCCCACATACTGTTGTTGAATCCAGTACCGTTGAACACTGGAGTGCTGGTAGTTGGATCATTAGAATAAGGATCAACTGTTGCAATAAAAAACTTAGTTGGATCATCTAGATTTGTTACTGTTATTATAGCGGTTCCGCTTATATCTGTTTTATCTGTGTGGTTTTTTAAACCGGTAAACCATGAAACTAAATTTGTTCCGTCAATATTTTCTTCACTTATATTTATTTGTAATTTATTACCTATATTTACTCTTATATCTATATGCCCTGAAGGAACATCTGAACTAGCATTTCCCCCTGCTATGTTGCTATCTTTTTCAAATCTCATTTGATTTGCTCCATATGCACCTAGATTTCCTGTTGCTCCTTGTGCTCCTGTTGCTCCTTGTGCTCCCTGTTCTCCTGTTGCACCTTGGGCTCCTTGCTCTCCTGTTGCTCCTTGTTCTCCTGTAGCTCCTTGTGCACCTACATCTCCTGTAGCTCCTTGTGCGCCTACATCTCCTGTTGCTCCTTGGAATCCTTGATATCCAGTTAAACCTGTTGCTCCAGTAAGTCCTGTTAAACCGGTCATTCCTGTAATTCCTGTTCCTCCTGTCAAACCTAAATATCCTTGGGGGCCTGTAAGACCTCCTGTTCCTACTTCACCGCGAAAACCTTTTGCTCCCTGAAAACCTTGATATCCAGTCATACCAGTCAAACCCGTCAACCCAGTCATACCTCTAAATCCTTGATAACCTTGATAACCTTGAGGTCCTTGCCATCCTGTGAATCCTGTCATTCCTTTTTCACCTTGTTCTCCTTTTTGTCCTTTTTGTCCTTTTTGTCCTTGATCTCCTGTTGCTCCTTGTTGACCAGTAGCTCCTTGTGCTCCTTGTTCTCCAGTAGCTCCTTGTGCTCCTTGTTCTCCTGTTGCTCCTTGAGCTCCCTGTTCTCCTGTTGCACCTTGGGCTCCTGTTGCACCTTGTGCACCTTGTTCTCCTGTTGCGCCTTGTTCACCGGTTGCTCCTTGTTCACCTGTTGCTCCTTGTTCACCTGTAGCTCCCTGTTCTCCATGAGCCCCCATTTCCCCATTTACACCTTTATTACCTTTGTCTCCTGTTGCTCCTTGTGATCCTTGGAATCCTTGATATCCAAATCCTCCTTGATATCCTTGAGGTCCCAATAATCCTGCAAGTCCTTTTTCGCCTTTATCACCAGTAGATCCTTGTTGTCCAGTGGCTCCTTGTGCTCCTGTTGCGCCTGTTGCTCCTTGTGCTCCTGTTGCTCCTTGTGCCCCTGTTGCGCCTTGGGCTCCTTCTGCTCCTGTTGCTCCTTGTGCTCCTGTTGCTCCTTGTGCTCCTGCTGCTCCTGTTGCTCCTTGTGCTCCTGTTGCTCCTTGGGCTCCGGTAGCTCCTTGTGCTCCTGTTGCGCCTTGGGCTCCTGTATGTCCCTGTATTCCTTGTTCACCTGTTGCTCCTTGTGCCCCTTGTTCGCCTGTAGCTCCTTCAGCTCCTGTTGCACCTTGTGCTCCGTCGGCCCCTTGTGCGCCAGATGCTCCCTGTGCTCCTGTAGCTCCAGTCATTCCTGTTGGTCCTGTGCCTCCTGCAAATCCTGGAACTCCCAAATTTCCTTTATTACCTTGAGGTCCTGTTAAACCTTGCCAACCTTGATAACCCGTTAATCCTGTTAATCCTGTGAGACCCTGATAACCTTGTTGACCCTGATATCCTTGATAACCAGTCAAACCAGTTAATCCTGTAAAACCTTGATAACCTGTTCGGCCAGTCATACCAGTAAGACCGGTAACTCCTTGTTCGCCATCTTCTCCAGGTAATCCTACACTACCTTTCTGTCCTGTTAATCCTTGCCAACCTTGATATCCTGTTAAACCTGTAAATCCTGTCATTCCTGTTATTCCTTGATTACCTTGTTCTCCCTGTTCTCCTTTTTGTCCTGTTGCTCCTTGTTGTCCTGTTGCTCCTTGTACACCTTCATCTCCTGTTGCTCCTTGAGCTCCCTGTTCTCCTGTTGCACCTTGTGCACCTGTTGCTCCTTGAGCTCCCTGTTCTCCTGTTGCTCCTTGTTGACCTGTTGCTCCTTGTGCACCTTGATCTCCTGTTGCTCCTTGTTCTCCTGTTGCACCTTGTGCTCCCTGATCTCCTGTTGCTCCTTGTTGACCTGTTGCTCCTTGAGCACCCTGTTCTCCTTGTATTCCTTTATCACCTTGAACGCCTTGAAAACCTGTAAATCCTGTTAATCCTGTTTTTCCTTGGTGTCCTCGAAATCCCATAAAACCTTGAATACCTTGATAACCTGTTAATCCTGTTAATCCTGTCATACCTTGATTTCCTTGTTCACCTATAACTCCTTTTTCTCCTTGAAATCCTGTTAATCCTGTTGATCCTGTTAATCCCTGCTGTCCTAATGAACCTACACTACCTTGTGGACCTTGTTGACCTGTTACTCCTTTGTTTCCTCCAGGTCCAGGCATACCTAAAATACCTTTTTCGCCCTGTTCTCCTTGAAAACCTTGATAACCTTGATAACCAGTTAAACCAGTTAACCCTTGATATCCTCTGTATCCTATTATTCCTTTTGAACCTTTTTGACCTTGAGGACCTGTTAATCCTGCATGTCCGGCTAATCCCTGATGTCCTTTGTTTCCTTGTGTACCCTGAAAACCTTGATAACCAGTTGCACCTGTGGCACCTGTTGCGCCTGTTGAACCACCTTGTGCTATTGGGACCCCATTTACTACTAAACTATTATTTACTGTTAAGTTTTCCACTGTTAAATCTGTGTGTCCGGCATCTACGCCTCCATATTGAATTTCCCATTCTTGCTGTGGTGTTCCCATATAATATTTTTATATATTATAATTTAAATTTTTATTTATATTGTGCGCATTACATAATATAAATTACATTTTTTTTGTAAAAATAAAATACTTCCATATTGGATATGAAATCAAATTAAATGTGAAAAAAACTATTAAGTTTTTCAACATTATTTTTCCTAATTGAGATAATTCTCGTTCTCCATCTTTATTTTCAAATAAATATTTTGTTATTTTGTTCTCTTTATGGTTTTTTGTCCATTCTTTTACTTTTTTTTCTACTGGTTCATGTATTTTTCCGTAAATTATAATTACACAAATTATTATTGATATTTCTAGACCAAAAAACAATAATACTTGCTTTATTAATTCTTTATTATTTTCTGCTGAATTTTTAAAAGTCCAATATTTTTGTCCAAAAAACTGAATTAATAGTCCCAAAAATGATGATAATCCTATTGTTAATGGTTCGCTCAAATTTGTTGATGAATTTAATCCATACATTGAACCCATATCTACCATTGATGCTATTATACTTACAATTACTGCTCTATAATACATCCATATTGCTTTATAATTCATATATAATTATTGATATTATAATAAAAATACTGGAACATCTTCTTCATTCAAATCTGTTATTTTATTTATTACTAAATTGCTATATCTCAATAAATCATCTTTATTATCTGCACCTGAAAGGACGCCTATTGTTAATCCACAACCCGCATTTAAACCTTCTCTCATATCATTTTGAGTATCGCCTATTTTTGCTACATTTTTTACTGATGGAATATCACACCTTTCCATTAATTGATGAATCATATATGGCGATGGACGACCATATTTTACTTCTTCACTTGAAATCCAAGTGTCTATTCTATCTTCCAAATCAAAATGATCTATGATTTTTTTCTGAAAATTTTTTGGATATCCTGTATTCAAAGCCACTTTCACACCATTTATTCTCAAACTATCAAAAAAATCTAATAATTCATCATCTATTAATTCTATATTATTATTATCAAAATAACTCTCTTCTAATTCTTGTAATAGTATCTCCTCTGCTTCTTTTACTCTAGGAGCTAGATATTTTACCCCTGGAGGATCGTATTGTTTATAAATATGATTCCATAATACTTCTCGTTTATCTCTACCATGCCAACTTTTCATATCTGCATCTGATACACAATAACCCATTCTTTTTAAAGTATTTTTTAAGGATGTGTAAATTAATCCTTTCTCATTTATTACTGTTCCTGCCATATCACTTACTAATAAGGTAATGTTATTTCTTAGTAACATACTCATTTTATTAATTTTTGGTTTATTTTTTAAATCATTTATACATAATCACATTTTACTGCACTAGTTCCTCTTGCTGTATCTACTAACATAAAAGGTTTACCACATCCTATTATCAAATCATTCGCTTTTAATCTATCACATTCCACTTTTGGCAAATGGGGATCTATTTGTTGCAGATTTGCTTTATAAATTCCATGCCTGAAGATACGACAATTAAATTCTTTTAAGTAAACAACTATCATTAATTCACAATGAGGACATTTTACTATTATATTCTCATCCATATAATATCTATTAATATTATATATGATTACTGCTATCGATTTCCAAACTATCGCCATTCCATTTATTGTTACTCTTTTCTTTTTTTATATTGAAGCACTTATTCATTATAATATGGGAAGATATGGTGAAATTACTTGTGATTTACCACCTTCCCATGAAAATTGGAAAATCATTGGTATTATATCAGGATTCTCTCTAATATCATCAATTGTCACATATTATTTGAAAAATTATTATTTGAATTAGTTATCTCAAAATTTTTTTGGAGAGATATTTTTAAAATAATTTAGAACTTTCCATATTTATTTTATTATAATTATGGAATCACAAAAAGAAAAAATGGATAAATTACAAGAACAATTGCACAAGCAAATTGAAGATACATACAAACAGGTTTGGTGCGATTTACTTCATGCAAGAGTTCAACAATCTCCACCTGATTTCGATTGGATTGTAAAACTATACAAAGAAATTAGATATAAACTTACCTTTTTCTTAAAAGATGGAAGTCCTTTTCGTGTTGAAATTGAACAAGGTATGGATGTTGAATTATTTGATCAAATGATTAGACACGGTGCATTTCAAGGACCTGAATTTGTTGCACTTGTTAACTTTGTTTTTGATAAGTGTCTCAAATTAGGAAGTCCCGCCAGAGATAATGATGTCAAAGAATTTAAAAGAGAAGTTTTGACAGCATTACAAAATAAAGCTACTTTCGCAGAACTTGTTCCATTATTTTTTAAAAATTCAAATACCGCTGCTGATTGGATTCAAGAAGACCTTTTTGGTGTTAAAAATAATCTAGAAAGATTAATAAAAGAAGGTATTATTACTGGTAAAAAAAATTAGTCCCACTTCCAACGACAAGAACCACTTAAACACTGAGGGTGCTCATCCTGATCATCTCTTGTTAAAGTATTATGATAATAATGCCCTCCGTGTGACCAAGGAACTCTAATCCAAGCATTGTCTATTTCCTCCTGTGTCCATACTGGAACTGCTTGTCTATTTACTGGAACTTGTCCTGATATAACCAAGACTGGCAATAACATTAACCACGCACATACGCTTTTTCTCATTATATATAAAAAATTTTATAATATTTAAATAATTATCTCTCCAAAATCTTTTTCGGAAAACAAAATGGAGAGATATTCATTCACTATACATTTCATCTGTAAACTCAAGCCATTCTCCCTTTTTTTCAAATATATTACATAATACAATCCCAACATATTTTCTTAAAGGTTGAAAATTCTTCCAATCCGCTACAGTTGATATATTACTTGTATGCAATACTATATTGATAATATTTGAATCTTTTGGGATTTCATGTTCAATAAAGTTGAAATATAAAATTGCATAATTTAAGTTTGAATATTTTTTCTTCAAGTATGATTCAAGTTCTACCATCTGTGAAAATATATCTTCATTAAACTTATTATCTCTATGTTTCTCATCATATATATAGTCTTCATTGACATAAACGAAATATAGTTTTTTATTTTCATTCATTATTTTATTAAATCTTTCAATACGACGACTATATTCTTTAACTCCTTCATTTATGTTCTTATTAAAATGATGAAAGTTTATATTATATTTATTACTTGGCACATTATTATCCATACTATTAATATCTGGAATAAATCCTTCGAAATTATTTTCTAGTATATTCCTTATTTTATTTGGATATATCGGTTTTACCCAGTCAAATGGTAATGAAAATTTACGCAATCCTGCAATTCTTAATGCTAAAGCACTCGTACAACGATGTCCAAAGGGAATCGTATAGTAATTTTCTTTATCTATAATTATATTATTAGGATTATACACATTATGAGAAATATCTATTCTATTCCAATGATGTTTTTCTATATCTGTATCATCATTATTCATATTTAAATATAATTTGCATTATGTTTAAATAATTATCTCTCCAAAATCTTTTTCGGAAAACAAAATGGAGAGAAATTTATTACATTTATCTTTCATTTTAATCTTCAATATCTAAAACTCTAATTAGTGGTAACAATATTATAAAAAAAACTATCCAAATTCCCAAGAGTAAATTCAAAATAAACAAATTTACCCATTGTAATGTTGTTGGACCATAAGGCATTAGCATTATATAATACACTTTATTTTTTTTATAATTACCAAGTGTCTTTTTTTTAGTTCTTTTTTACATACAAGTTGTTTCAAATATCTTTGATGTTACAAGATAAGGATCCATATTTGATGCAGGACGCCTATCTTCAAAATATCCCTTTCCATCTTTTATTGTATCATATCCTACTCTTATAGAAGCACCCCTATCTACAGACCTATCTTTATTAAAAGTAAATACATCATATCTTGCTGTTTCATATTTTCCAGACATTCTTTTATCATTATCCTTTCCATATACTGCCATATGTTCTGTATGTTTTAATCTTAATTTTTCAATAGCTGCATAAATAACATCTAATCCTCCAGCATTTCTCATACTTTCTGTACTATAATTTGTATGACAACCACTACCATTTATACCAATAAAAGGTTTGGGTTCCCATTTAATATGGACCTTATGTTTTTCGCTTAATCTCTCCATTATCCATCTAGATATCCACATTTGGTCACCAGAATCTATTCCTTCACAAGGACCTATTTGATACTCCCATTGACAGGGTGCTACCTCAGCATTTATACCGCTTACCTTTAATCCTGCCTTTAAACATAAATTCATATGTTCTTCAACAAGGTCTCTATAAAAAGCATTACGTCCTCCAACACTACAATAATATTGACCTTGTGTTATTCCACGAAAATCAGGGTTGCCTGCCACTATAAAATATTCCTGTTCAATACCGAACCAAGGTTTTTCTGTTTTTGCTTTATGTGTTCCAAATAAGTCTGCTGCTGCTGCTCTTGTATTTGTTGGTAATGCTTTACCATTCTTGTCTAATGTTTCACATAATACAAGAAAACATGTTGCCATAGTATAATTATTACTAAACGGGTTTCTGTAAATTTTTACTGGTTTTAGTATCAACTCTGAATTTAATCCTTCTGCTTGAGCAGTAGAACTTCCATCATAATTCCACATAGGAAAATTTGTAGCTTCTAACGATTGTAATCTAAAGTTATGAAGAACTTTAGTCTTTGACCTTAGTTCCCCATTGCCTCCAAGCCATATATACTCTGCAATTACTACACGATTATTCATATTCTATAATAAAATAGTTTTCTTTTAAATTCATTTGGAGAGATAATTTCTAATAAATTATATATATGTTTACAATTATTTTGAAAAATGCCGGGTTTAGAAGAACTTTTACTCCAATTGTTATACAAAGTAGAGAGTTCAAACGGGAAGTTGAACCATGTGACCTAGATGCTAATCATCCTGATAGACTTTTTAATAAGGAAAATGAAAATGAAATAGAAAAAAAAGATAAAGTGAAAGAGATACCATTATGGATTCATAATAATTTTGGTTTAGATATTCCTGACGGAACTTATATTCATTAAATTAGTTAAATAAATACATATATTATTACTTATATGTATTTAATTGTTGGATGTGGATTATCTGGTGCAACTATAGCTGAAAGAATTGCTAATGTTTTAAATGAAAAGGTTATAATTATTGATAAAAGAGAACATATTGGAGGTAATTGTTATGATTATATTGATAAAGATACAAATATAAGAATAAACAAATATGGTGCTCATTTATTTCATACTAATAATAAACAAGTATGGGATTATGTTAATCAGTTTTCAGAATGGGTAAGATGGGAACATAAAGTATTGTCAAATGTTGATGACAAATTTGTTTCTATTCCTGTGAATATTACAACTGTAAATGAATTATGTGGAGAGAATTTACAAAATACAGAAGAAATGAATTTATGGTTAGAAAAAAATCAAATAAAATATGATAAAATAGAAAACAGTGAACAAATGGCAAAATCAAGAATTGGAGAAGAATTATATAATAAATTGGTCAAAAATTATACTTTTAAACAATGGAATAAATATCCTGAAGAATTACACTCTAGTGTATTAGCAAGAATACCTATAAGAAATAATTTTGATACTAGATATTTCTCTGATAAATATCAAGCTTTGCCTAAGTTTGGTTATACCGAATTTATTAGGAAAATGATAACTCATGAAAATATTATATCATTAGTTAACACTAGTTATGAAGATTTGAAATATAACTATCCACAATATATGAAAGATATTAAATGCACTATATTTACTGGTCCTATAGACGAATATTTTAAAGATAGCGGACTTGATAAATTGGAATACAGAAGTATTGATTTCAATAAATATATTTATAGAAATACTAATTTTTTTCAACCCAATTCGGTTGTTAATTATCCCAATACAGAAGAGTTTACAAGAATTGTAGAATATAAACATTTTTTGAATCAAAAATCAAAGGATACTCTTATTGTTACTGAAAAAACAAAAGATATTGGAGAACCCTATTATCCTGTTCCAAATAAGAAAAATTTAGAATTATATGAAAAATACAAACAACTTGCTGTTAATGAAGAAAAAAATAATGTATACTTTTTGGGTCGATTAGCTAATTATAAGTATTTTAATATGGATGCTGCAATTGAAAATGCTTTGGATTTTTTTAACACAAAATTACTCTATAAGCTTTAATTTATTATTGAAATGTTCAAGATTTTTACAAAATCTTTTTTTATGAAAAATAAAATCGTTATCATCCATAATTTGTAATAAGTATTTTTTTCCTTCATCCAATCTATCAGTCCAATAACAAGATACACTTAATTCATCCAATACATATTTGCCATATGTATGTTTTCTAACAAAAAGTACATATTTTTTGCTAACAACATTATAATTACATAATAAAGCTTTATTAAGAAAATTATATCCTTCTTCTGGTTTATGAATATGGTTACAATGTTTACCGAATATGTAATAAGGTTCTGCCCTTTCAGGAAATATTTCAATTGCTTTATCAATATGTTTTTTTATTTCAAAATAAGGTCGTTCTAACTTTATTAATATAGTAGCTATTCGAATATGTGATTCAAACACTTGTTCAGTCCAAGTACCTTTTAATTTTAAATACAAACTATACCATTTTAAAGCTAGGTCATGTTCATTTGCATCCATATAACTTTGGGCGGTATAAAATGCAGATCTATCATTCAATCCATCTGGGTCATTATATAATGTATCAAAAAATTGTTTTTGTAATCTTTCTCCATCTTTAAAATATTTTAGAGGGTCGGTGCTTCTATTTCCAGTATCTCTTGAATGTAAATATACATTATTACAAACAAGTTCTTCACTCATTTCATAATTTGGTTTATCTAAACATTTTACTAGTGTGTGTGCTACTCCACACCACTTCCATCGAAATGAATTTCTCCATATTACTACACATTTATAATGTAAACCGCCTCTTTTTGTTGACAAATAATATGCATCTTTTGTAGGATGGTTTACATCAAATTTGAAATCACCTACAATAAGATCATCAGCATCAATATGTAGAATATAATCACTCTTTCCATAACATCTTTCAAACATTTTTGTTTTATTATAACCAAATCCTTGCCATTCTTCACAGTAAAGTTCTCCTTCTATTCCTTTTTCTTTAAAAAATTCTGTTACTATCTCTTTTGTTTTATCAGTAGACCCTGTATCGTGAACAACCCACGTATCAATATACTTATATACACTTTCAAGTGTTTCTCTAATACAATGTTCTTCGTTTTTACACATAGTTGCGAAACAAATTGTAGGTTTCTTTTCTTCTATAGTGAAAGTCGCCATATGAATATATAGGTAAATTTGGCTTTAAATAGATATAATGATAGAGTGCAATATACACCTGTATAATGTATATAGTTCTTTAAAATTGAATTAAATTTTTTATTATCAATACTAGTTAGTACTAAAAAATGGATTATCCAGAAGCAATTGTTATTGATGTTGATGATGATGAGCCAAGTATTGAAGGGGTAGTTGTGGATATTGACAATAGTGTTCATTGGGATATGGCTCAGCGTAAAGTAATGTGCTGTTTAGCCCTATCAATAACGATATTTATTATGGTTATGTTTATGTATAGTTTGACAACATCATAAAAGTTACAGAGTGCAATCTAGCGATAATTCTATTCTTGAACCAAGCAAAGCAAGGTTAAACCCTTCAACCGCCATTATACCCCTATATAAGGGACCTCAGAAATCGGTGACAAACTATGTTACCGGTGACAATAACTTATAAGTATAATATATTAAACATTAAAGATAATAATATATTATAATGCCGTATGATATGTGGAGTCGTTATAGAGTTAATGAACGAATTAAAGAAGGTTATGAAAAAAGACTAGAACAAATGAATATTAAATAGTGCTTTTTTTTAAGTTAATAGTTTTAAGTCGTTATTTGCTGCCATAATTGATTCAAATTCTTTAAAAAAATTTACTTTTCGACTTGTAAGCATTTTATCAACTGTCGATATAGACCAAGGTCTTAAGTTTTTATCTCTCATAATTTTTGATAATAAATATACTACTATTCTATTATCTAATTCTTTGTCGTTTATCTTTTCATATCTTTCTTTGAATTCTTTATATAAATGCATATATGTTACTGAACATTTTATATCTAACCAATTACCCATATGTTTGTCAAAAAATCGTTTGAATTGTTCATTCTCCATGAGTCCACAAAGGTCTTGGAAAAATTCATTATTTTCTAGCCTTTTTTCCCCTTCTTTTAAAGAATTATTATATTCCGTTAATTGATTCATATAATTATTATTAAAATTTCTCTCCAAATTGTTTTTTAGAAAAGATAAATGGAGAGAAAATATTCGTTTAACTATTTAAATTATATGATACTATATAATTATAATTATGTTAAAAAACGGTGAATATTTTGATAAATTTCATAATAGTAAAGAGGAATATTTAAAATGTACAAAATTCGAAGAAATGTTTAATTACTGTCCATATTGCAAACCCTGGAGTACATGTAATATAGTTGGTTTGAAAAAAGTTTATAGTATTAATAATGAATTAACAAGAGAAATTATGAACAGGAATAATTATAATATTGATAAAATAAAACCAGAAGATATAGATTTTGTATCATCTAACCATTATATATTTTGTATTTTAATATTTCATTATTTAAAAAAAATTAATCATCAAATGAGTAATTGTAATATTATTGATATAGGTGGAGGATTTGGCAATTGTCGTAGATTATTATCTGAATATTATGATATATTCTCGTATACAATATTTGATTTAGATATCACTCTGCATTTCAATAAACTATTTTTAAACACATATGATAATCCATATAAATTATTTTACAATAAAAAACTGAATAAAGATGGTGGTTTTTATAATATAAGTCCCAAATTTAGAGATAAATTTGATCTACCAAATAAGTTAGATTTGGTTATAGCAGCACATAGTTTATCAGAGATTTCATTAAAAGAATTCGACTGGTATATAGAAAATGTAATAAAAAAGTGTTCAGTATTATTTTATAGTTGCCAGAAAACAGACACTGGTTATAGTCCTTGCTCTACTGAAATTCTTAATAAAAAATTAGAAATCCTTAAAAGTTGTATGAATTTATACAAGGAAGTCCCTCAACCTGGAGAAGAACATAACTGTTCAATATTCATATTTATAAACAAACACAGTGCAATCTAACTATCGCTCGCCTTTGGCTCGCTCTCTTTACAAAAACATTATACCATATCACCAAGATACAAGTTATAGGGGACCTCAGAAATCGGTAACAAACTAAAATACCGGTTACAATATATACTGGCGATTCGACTAAGGATTATACTTGCATTCTTACTGACATTTTACTTGGATTATACTTGGGACTTACTAGGGACTTTACTTACATCTTACTTAGCGTTTACTTGCATTTTACTAGCGGACTTTACTAGGGACTTTACTTGGGACTTTACAAGGAGTTTACTTGGGACTTTACTTGGGACTTTACTTGGATCTTTACTTGCACACTTTCGACAGATACATTCAAATACTTATATATCCCACAATTTTTTTATTTTATTATTTCATAATGTCAACTATCTTTTACACACTTCGTCCTGTTTTGAGATTTAGCAAACTAAGAAAAATAATACACCGCAACAAATTTTATACTACTACTACAGTTACAAATGATGTTAATGGTAGAGATATATTCCCTTTCAAATATGGAAATTCACATTATGAAGCACAAGATTATGATAATAATTTTTTCCACAATGCACAGTGCATTCCAAATTTAAAAGAACTTGAAAGGCAACATAATGACAAAATAATCATTGATGAAGAAACAAAAAAAAATTTTTTAGATTGTGAAAATGAACCTTGGGTTACAACTAATGGTCGAGAAGATTAAAAATTTTTTCATAATAACACAATTAATTACAACTTTGTAAGAATTGTGCTATTAATTCATCGTTCGTCAACTCTCTCTTTTTTTCTTTTCGAGGTCTTCCTCGTTTTTTTGGTGTTTCATCGTCGCTATCTTCCACGACTATTTTTGTTTTTGGGCGCCCCCGTTTTGCTTTCTTTTCTGTTAAATGGCAGTTTGGAATTGGTTGCCAACCTAAACTTTCCACGATTGTTTGTGCATCTGTTATGTCAATGTTTAATTTTGACACCACATTCGCATATGGTATTTCTTGTTTCATTCCCGGTGGTTTATAATCCAAGTTATCACTCCACTGTTCAGCTCTCTCGCGAATGTCTCCACAATTTGGTTTACCATTCGCATTGTTCATTGCTTGTCTTGCACACACCTTACAATAATCACTGTTGTTGGGCTTTGGTTTCATACATTGTGTATATAATCCGTGATTCTTTTTAACTCCGCAGCACCAACCCGTCTCAACATGACCGTAAAACGGTATTGGTATGCTAGGTTTTTTCTTTTTATTGTTGTCTTTTTTTGATTTTTCACCCAATAAGTTATTAACGCTAGAATAATATAATTCTTTGATGTTCTCAACATTGTTGTCCTGATGGATCATATTATTCCACAATTTATTCGCAAACTGTCTTAATACATTATCTACGGTAGGGTTAAGTATTGGGGTATGCATAGTCAAGTCGTTTGTATAGTTCATTTATAGTTAAAAAATATTTACTACCTAAATGAATTCAATTTTCTATTTGTTACCCAATCTGTGTCCTACTCCTGGAAATCTTTCCATATCATAAGTAGTGTTACTTTTGTAATTTTGCAAGTTTGACGAAACATCTCTTGCTTGAGATTTAGATTCTGACCAAGCAACTTGTGGTTCTGGTTTGGGCTCTTCATAATCAAGTGCTTTATCAAAGTCTACATTAATATCTGCATTCAATATCTCTATGATCTCTGCTGGTTTTGTTTCTACAATATCAATCATAAATACCTTATTCAACTCTGTATAATGTAACGCAATTGTTTGTCCTTGAGTAACTACTGGATAATCTCTACTCATTATTTTTTCTAACACCGCCTTTGGATCACTCAACTTTGAAAACTCTTTACTATTATGTAATCTCAGCTTTACAAAATCACCCTTTGGTGGTGCAACCAATTCTATCTTCACATTTGACCCTTCGTCTATACTACAACTAGTCATAATATGATATGGTAAATGCACAACACCTGGTGGCGACGAAAATTCATGGACACCACATACCTCACCATACCCAGTCTCTTTATGAGACACCTTGAAATATAATTTATTTTCTAAGCTATCGTGATTTTCCTTTGTCAATTCAAATAAAAGTGACTCTGGTAGTAGAATCTTATTACTATGTTTTAACTTTTCTACCATATCAGGATTTTGCGAAGAGCAAGCATAACTAAAACACAAGAGTTCTGTTGAAAATGCCATTATGGATTTGATATATTATAATATTTATAATATAACATATATTCAATTTTATCGCCGTCTTCTTGTCATAATATTTATAATTCCAAATCAAACTGGGTTAAATCTTTTAATGTATTACTAACTTTATGTGAAAAATCTGCCAAATTTTGTGTCCAAGTAGTTTTTGATGACCGTTCAACTATATCAATAATTTGCATTGAAGCTTGTATATCATTTTCTCCTGGTAAAAGCTTTTCTATTATATGATCTTCTATTGCTTTTTTATTATATCTATAATTATCTATTACAGGAACTGAAAACTCTAAATAAGAAAGTAAAATATACCATAACGAACTTCGTTGTCTTATTCTTTGATATACTCTTGTGCAATTCTTTTTTAGTTGATAATAACAATCAGAATTCGTTCCTCCCAACATCGTAAGCATATCTTCTGTAATCTTCATTTCTATATTTAAATTTTTAGGGTCGTCACCTAAAATATAAGAGAAATCTATTTGTAATAATCTACCATCTTTTGTTACTAATATATTTTCTAAGTGTCTATCACCTACACCCAATACATAACACAAAACACAAGATGACACGCAAGTTTTAATAAATTTATTTCTTAATTGAGTCACTGTCAATGTTGGATTCAAATCCATTATATAGTTTTGTAATGTAGTATTGTATTTGTATTTAATATCGTATAAAGTGTTTGCTTTTTCAACCATTTCAATCCAACCACAACCTTCATCAATTGGAAAAACATTGTATGTTTTTATATCAACAACATCACTACAACTATTTTGAATAAATTCTGCAATCGTCATTGTTAGTTTGTCTTTTCTTACATCTTCAAATTTAACTAGTATATTTAGAATAGTTTCTTTCCCATCTTTCATAACTATAAGAGGAATCTTCCAGGGTTTAGTAGCAGAATTAAAACACAATACACCCTCACCCATTACACCTATACATTCTATATTAATATCCCAAGGTAACTTAACTGTTCCATTTATATTAATCCAGTCTTTAACAGTTATATTCCATCTTTTAGGTGTCAGCTTATAAAATATATTTTCATTTATAAACTTTATAAAGTCCATTGTTTTTAATAATTTATTTTCTTGTTGTTTACCTATTGTCATCATAAAATCACTCATAAGTCCAAGTAGTTTGTAATATAATAATTTATCTTGCATAGCAAAACTTAATTCAAAGTAAAAAGAATACATTAATTGTTCATCACTAGTGCACAAAGGAATAAGTAACTCTTTACCTACCTTATAATTTTTCAAACATAGATTTATAAGCCATGGAATGATTAATGTCGATTCTCTTTTGGAGAGATTTTTAAATTTACTTAAAATCCAACTTCGAGTCACATCATTATCAAAAATTAATTTATTTTCGCACATTTCCAAAAGCTCTTCAAGTTTGGGTCGTCTTGAACAATTTCTTCTACATGCCATCTCAGTACACCTATATTTTTTTTCATTTTTCTGATAAAAATCTAAAAGAGGTTTAATATTATTAATTTTCTCTCCATTTTCGATACTAAATAAACATTTTGATATCAATTGAAAATGTCCAGCAAATTCATAACGATGATTCCATAACAATCGTCTTTCAATCTTCGAAAAGGACTGAGACGGTAATTTATATTGAATACCTTTATAAAATGTTAATATTGCATTAATAGATTTGCACCAATCCTTATTGACTAATCTTATATTATAAAGCTCTTTTAGTGTAATAGGTAAACTAGAAAAAATATGAATATAATCACTAGATTTATTGATAAAATTTATTTTATTATTACATTCAACACACATCCTTTTTTCAGTATACATATACGAAAACAATGAAAAACTTTTGTTAATTGGAGAAGTTAAATTTACCAAACTTGGTATAACACCCCATCTGTCAGCACAATTTGCACAAAATATTCTTCCACAAACTCTACAGTGGTGTTTTCTCTTCCAAATACTAAAAAGTTCTTTACATTTATAACATTCTTGAACATTTTTGCTAGGGATCCAAATAGAAGGACTTGTTTTGGGTATTGATATTTCATTACTAATTTTTCTATTTTGAACCATTATAGACATACTCAAATTATTATTATAACTCATTAATAATAATACATATTTAATTCTAATATATTTGTTAAAATTAAACAACCACTTCGTCTAAAAAATCTCGAGTTTCTTCAACATGATATTTCAAACTACCCTTTTTTTGTATTCTATTATTTCTATTCATTTCATTCCATTCTCTATTAGATTTAACTGTATAGTGTGTTCTTAATGCGTATGCTTGTTCAGGATGTCTATATCTAAAAATAATTTGACCCATTAAAAGAACAATCATTGAACTTGTTTTACCTGCATATACAGAAATATTATTTAAATAAAATTCTTGATTCTCTGTTATAGTATTATTGGTTGTATTATACATTGTGTTATCTGTTGGCATCATTAATGTAATCATTTTTCTAGGATGCATATTAGGAAAATATGAAAATCTTAAGCAAAATAACATTGTAAGCTTCCATAAAATAGCAACATATACTTGACTTAGTATCATATTTTTATCTCTAGGATGAAAATATACAGCATCACTATTTATAATCATAACCTGATTTAATAACATAGGAGGTGCTGCTACCATAATTCTCGCATCCCAATTACATAAATCACAAAATGCCCATGTTTCCAATAAACTTACATAAACTTGCAAATACGGAGACATTGATTTTCTCCAAATTCTCCACATTACATTTGTATTTGCTACAAGTAATATTTGTATAGGAAGTAACATCCACATAATACCAATAAAATAACTCCATTGTTCTGGTATTTCGCCAAATAAAATCAATAATCCAATAACACAAGCAAAACTATTTAATATTGTATGCAAATAACGATAATTTTTATGAACAAGATTCAAGAAAAATTCCGAGGTTTTCTCTCCACAAATCTTTTTTGCAACTGTGTCATTTTGATTTATATTAATACATTCTCCTCTAGATTTTATATTATCATCGGGTAATAGAATTCGATAAGAAGCCTTTGCAGTAAAGGCTCTTGTTGTGCTTTCGCTGTTTTTCCAATGACTAATATCCTGAACAGAATGACTTGCCTTCATCCATAAATTCTTTGGTGGAGTTTTTGCTTTATTATTTTTATGTGCTGGACTGGCAGCCCTAATTGTAATTTCAGACATATTTAAATTAATTACTTAATATTAGTTTAAATATATTTTTTTTATTTTAATTTTGAAATAATATATGAAGTTGTTACAACCCCGGCGGTAATCCAAAGTGTCATATAGTTTTTTGCTAATTCAAATTGTATTAAATTTATAAACTGGCAAACAGGAGAACCTAAGTTGAGTATAGTTTTAAATATACCAAACATACTCATTGGAGCACAAAAAGAAACATACATATTTACTAAACCCCAATGGGCAAATACAGTTATTAAAACAAACCCTATAAATTTTAAAATAATCGCCTTCATAATAGTATAGCAGTGTTAATATGTTTAAATACTTTAAAGATATAATTAAACGGTTTAGAAGTATAAAGGTTCAAATTATATATATGATTTTTGCAGCTCTAGATTATTTACCCGTTTCTTTCTATAATTTTTTATATCATATATTTTCTGCATTTAGTTTCAATACACCTAAAACATACACAAAACATAGTAATATGCATAGAATACTAGGATATTCTTGTCGTTCATTGTTTGATACTATGATGCAATATCATTATTATAAAAACAATAACCTAACAATACTAACTACCCCTATACATCATACTTCGTTCCGAAATATTATTGAAAAATATGTAAAACCTGAAAATGTGTATATATTAGGAGTTAATGATGACTACAACAAAATTACAGAGATTCATAATTATGATGTTGATTTATGTATTATAACACATTTATTTGGGCAAGATATGGACTGTAGTTTTATGATAGATAATTTAAATAAGTTCCCAATCAAAACTATATTTATTGAAGACCGTGTTCAAGGAGGATCATTTGGTTCAAAATTTAGTTGTAATTTTATGGATATTTCATTATATTCTACAGGTATGGATAAAAAACCATGTGGACTTGGTGGGGGAGTAATGTATATTAAAGATAACACTGCTAGATTAAGTTGCATTGCAAGTGTCATTGTAAATGAAGTAAAGTCATATGAACAAGAATATTTTTGGGATAGACTACTTTTTCTCTTAAAAAAAATACCAACATATATACTTTATAATTGTAAACCCTTTATAAAAATATTGATTTGGGTTTTTAAGAAATTCAATCTGGACCTACATAAATTTGCAACTAAATATCGTAAAAAAAATCCAGGGTTTCAACATGCAAATTATAATAAGAATCCTAGTAATGGAACATTACATTCTATTAATTATGCTCTTCAAAAAGATAATTATACATCTATAGAAAAATTATATACAGAAAAATCATTATATTTTTTCAGCAAATTAAAATGCCCTGAAACTAAAAAAAGAATGTTTAAATGGTATAATCAAAAACCATTATTAACACCATATAATAGTGTATATTTAAATAATAGACCTAAGTTTATTGCATATTTGAATAATTTGAAAATTCCAGTAATAGAAAATCCTACATACAAAATATTCAACTTTGACCACATTGATAAAAATAAATACCAAAAATTTAATGATTCAATAGTGTATTTACCTAGTCTAGCTATTTTAACAAAAAAAGAAATTAGTGACTTGGCTTGTCTGTTGATAACTTACATAGAATAATGAAAATTGATTTTAATTTAAATTATATTATTTTAATTAAAAATGGAATTATGGAAGCAAATACCTTTTGCTCATTTATATGAAGTTTCTACATTAGGAAATATAAGAAATAAAGAAACAAAAAAACTAAAAAAATCTCCTAATATTGAAAAACTTACAAAAAAACAAACAAGAGTTAGATATACTTTAAAAACTAATGTTAAAACGAATAAGTCAGGAATAAAAGGGTTTTATCTTCACAGAATTATCGCGGAAACATTTTTAGAAAATCCAAACAATTATAAAGAAGTTAATCATATAGATGGTAATCCCTATAACAATATATTATCTAATGTAGAATGGTGTTCTAGAAAAGAAAATATGAAACAATTTAATAGTCAAAAAAATAGACCATCTCATACTAGAATGGTTCAAATTATTAATAAAGAAACAAATGAAGTAGAAAAAGAGTTGAAGTTAAGTGATACTCTTAAATATCTTAAAATAGATTGTTCAATATGTAATCTTTACCGATTAATATCACAACAAGAAAAATATAAATGCAGCGGTCGAAATGTGCGAGGAAGAAAACCTAAATCAGGACATATTGGTGTTACTTTTGTAAAAACTGTCTCTGGTCCTAGGTGGAAAGCTTCAAAACTAAATCGAAAAACTAGAAAATTCTACTTTCAAAAAACCTTTAAAACTAAGGAAGAAGCCATAAATTATTATAATACTCAAATAGAACTTTTACCTAAAAATATTAAAAATAATACTTATACTAAAAGAAATTTTGAATATACAGTTGATGATGAAAATAGAGTTGTTATTAATGATAAAATAATTGTATTTAAAAAAAAACTAGTTTATGGAGGGAATAATAATATAGATGAAAATATTGTATGGAAGGAATTTCCAGATAATAAAAAATATTTGGTTTCAAACACAGGATTGGTTAAACATAAAAGATTAAACCGATTATTAAAAGGTTTTAATAGAAATGGCTATCGTCAGGTTACCTTAAAACGGGAAAATGGTAGTAATCAACCAATGTTAGTTCATAGATTAGTAGCATTAACTTTTATTCCAAATCCTGAAAACAAATCATATGTTGATCATATTGATGGAGGAAGGAGAAATAATCATATTGATAATTTAAGATGGGCTACACCAAAAGAAAATAGTAATAATGAAAAAACAAAAGAAAAGATGAGAAATAAAGGAGAAACTATTCTTCAACTTGATTTAAAAAATAACATATTATTTGAACATAATAGTATTAGTAATATATGCAAAACTAATAAATGGAAATATTTTAGTGACTCAAATATTTATGGTTGTTGTAAAACATATAGTGGTTGCAATGACAATGTAAAAAATCTCACTTATAAAAAATTTATGTGGTGTTATAAAAAAGATTATAATAAAGATTATATACTGAATAAGAAAACTAATAAAAAGAGAATCAAAAAAGTGGATATTAAAACAGGTGATGAAAAAATATACGATTCAATAGCTACTGCTGCTAAGGAAATAAGCAATAAAAGGGATTGTAGTATTAATGGGGTGAGAACTTATTTGTCTATTGGATTAAATAAAAATAAAGTTGTTTATGATGCTAAATGGGAATTTATTTAATTAATCAGTGGTAATAAATTTTTATTACTTATTAAAGGTTTTACAAACATACTTAAAAAGGATTGAATATACTAGTTCATAAGATGTCTAGCGACGGTACAAATGGTAGCACGCCCAACGCGGGTAACAATTCTGAGCGACTTACAGGACGCGTAAAGTGGTTCAACAACAGGGCTGGTTTTGGCTTTGTAACAGTTTTAGATGGTGAGAAAAAGGACGAAGATGTTTTTGTCCACCATTCTGGTATTCAGGTATCAAGTGAGCAATACAAATATTTGGTTCAAGGAGAATATGTAAGTTTTGCACTTCGTGAGAGTGACAATGATGATCATCCTTATCAGGCCGGAGATGTTCGCGGTGTTCTAGGTGGATGGCTCATGTGTGAGACTCGCAATGCAAATCGCAGTTCTCGTGATGAAGAGGGAGAAGGAGAAACCGACGAAGCCCCTCGTCGCCGACCTAGACGCCAACAATCAAATCGTAAAGTCCGCCCACGCGGTAGCGGTCCTCGTTCAACTGAAGGGAATGATGAATGGGTTCTTACTCGTCGTCGCCCTGGAAATAACCGAAGAGGACAGAACACTCAATAATTAATAAGATTTACATAAAAAATTTTATTAACTGTTTAAAATTCAAAAACTTATTACATTTTATTCAAAAATTGATTTAAAAAGACCTCCATTAATGTAGATTATAAATGAGTAATTCTCAGACCACCGTTCCAGCCACAGAGCAATCTAAATCAACTAATGATGTTTCATCTATTACAGAACAATTCTCATCTGTTCTTAACACACTTTCTAGTTTCAAATCACAAATCAGTATGTTATCTGCACAAGTTAAAGCACTAGAAAAAAGTGTTAAAAAACAAATGAAACAATTAGAGCGAGAAGCTCAAAAAAATAAAAATAAAGGTAACAGAAAAGCATCTGGATTTGCTGTTCCATCAAAAATCTCAAACGATCTATGTAACTTTATGGGAAAACCGGAAGGAAGTGAGATGGCTAGAACTGAAGTAACAAAATACATTATTCAATATATCAAAAATAACAACTTACCAGATAAGACAAATAAAAAGGTTATTAATCCAGATAAGGCGTTAAAGTCTCTTTTAAATGTTAAAGCAAATGAAGAAGTCACTTACTTCAATCTACAAAAATATATGAATCAACATTTCGTAAAAGCATAATTGATTTAAACATAATACAATGTTATATACATATTATATTATGTCAATGAGTAGAAGAGTTATAAACGAGTTGCGTAGAGATTGGACTGAACTTTGGCAATCAAAAAATAATATTTTCCATGTAAAACAAGACAACAAATCCACTATATTTCAAATTTTTTTTGAAGGAAATTATAATCCTATTTTTGTCACCCTAGACTTTAATAATGGATGTTATCCTTTCCGTCCTCCAAAAGTATATATTGGGATGAATGCAAAAAGAGATTATATTTCTCTTTTACCTACATCCTGGTCTTTTCAAGAAAAAATACTGGGAAAAAAATGTTTATGTTGTCATTCTGTTTTATGTCATTGGGGCCCCAGTAAAACTATGATGGATATTATTACTGAAGTCAAAGAAAACTTCACACTAAAAATTCGAATGATGGAAATTGCACACTGTAGGAAAATTGTTAATACAAAATTACAGATTGATTATATACCAATCGAAGAGTATTTATAAATAATTTAAATATATTATGATTGTTATATAAAATGAAATTTCAGGTTATTTCAGATATACATTTAGAATATTATGATAAATTACCAGATTTAAATTACTTTTTCACTGTATCTGCTCCTAATTTAATACTTGCAGGAGATATTTGTTATTATAACCATCCAAACTTTATTATATTTTTCAAAAAAGTAAGCAAATTATTTAAACATATTTTTTTTATTCCAGGTAATCATGATTATTATGCATATAATCATATACCTGATATAAGTTTTGATGAAATAGATTTTACAATGAAAAACAATCTTAGTATTTTTAAAAATGTTCATTTCATACAAGAAAATATTATCGAATTAGATAATTGTATAATATTGGGTACAACATTATGGTGCAAAACTAAAAGAACTATTAAAGATAAAGATGTTACATTACTAACAAATGAATATTATATAAAAACAAAACATAAATATAGCCCTTCATACACACATATAAAAGAACTTAATACAAGACAATACAATTGGTTAAAAGATAATATTTCACATTTATACACAAATAAAACTGTTATTGTTATAACACACTACTTGCCTAGTAAAAAATGTATAGCTGATAAATATAAAAATAATACATATAACGATTTATATTTTACAAATTGTGAAAATATAATGAAATATGCAGATGTTTGGATTGCTGGACACACACATAACCCCTTTATAAGTTCTATAAATAATTGTCATATTTTTATAAATCCTAGAGGAGATCCAGAAGAAAATACTGGTTACGACAAACAATTTATATTCAACACACACAGAGCTCATCTATAATATAAATAGTCTTCATTGAAGTTTGGTCTTGACAAAACTACTATCTTTCCTTTCATCCATTTCATTCGACCTAATTCTCTACATCTAAGATAATATAATATATTTGTTTCCATATATTATATTCTTACATTATAAATTGAAATAATATAAAACATAATATATAATATTACTATTATGAACGAAAACACAAGTCAACTAATAAAAGAAATAAAATTAGACTATAAAAGTATGTATAAAAAAATACATGAAATAGAAGATTTGAAAAGGGAAATAAGTAGAAAGAAAAAAGTTTTATATAACAAGTGTCAACACGAATGGGAGAGAGATTGGGATGATAGAGACTCTAGGTCTAGTTGGATATGCAAACATTGTGATTTATACAGGAATCCTAATTATAATTAATCGTCATCATTTAATATTCCTTCAATCATTCGACCAATCATATAACCTAGAAACCATTCTCTCGTTTCGTCATCTGCAAAACACATCATATGAGTCATTGTCATCATTATCATCGCCATAATAATCATACCAATCAGTTTTTGTAATAGAGTAGGAGGAGGTCTTCGCTGTATAACTTTTTTCTGAATACATTGCGGATATGCAACTTTTGGGAATTCTTGCAGCGCAGTATCAATAGTAATGTTATTATATTTAATAATTCTCGTCTTGTTTTCGAAACCCATCTTTCTTCCCACATTCTTCGTAATATATCCTGTAGCTATACCATCTCCAAATGAAGAAGCAGTTGTCCCTGCCAGGATAGCAAATAAACAAATAGTAACAAAGGTAGCTTTCATTTGAAAATATCAAGGGGGTGTGTTGTCGTTGTAATACATTAATTATTATTAAAAATTTTTTATTCAATTTTCTAATACTTACTCAGGTCGTTGGTTCCAATTTTCAAAACCTTGCTTCGCAATTGATTGCATTTGACGCATACAATAACCAAATGTCGCACCAGAATGTTGATTATCTTCCAAACCAGTTGAAATCTTGTTTACATTGGGGTGGCTCCAAAATATATAACCACTATCCCCTGGAGGATTTTCGGTTTTAAACCAATCCCATAGACCCAATCTTGTAATAGTCTGTGCCATATCTAATAGTGACGGACGGAAATCAATTCCATAAACCTTAATTAAGCGCCATTCGTGAGGATCGTTAGGATAATTCATATTGTATTTAATGTTATTTTATATTAGTAGTTTATTTCAATTTCAAATAAATATATAAACTAAATCTTTACTTAAAAAATAAAATAAAATATATCTCATAATGAACTCTCAACAAACAGTTAATCCACCTCCTGTTCCCGAACAAAGACAAATCCCTATTCGAGATATTGCTATTAATAATGATTCTATTGCTATTAATATTATGGCATTTATGTTAGATCTCGCCCATAAAAGAGGAGCATACACATTTGAAGAAGCTGCAAAGATTCATGAATGTATAAGCTATCTTGAAAGACAAAGTCAAAGACCTGGCACTACTTTATCTCCTGGTATACCTCTACCTCCTGTATTAGAAAAAAATGAAAGAGAAGATGAAGCTAAAGCTGAAGCTGAAAGTGATACAACTAAAAACAATGTAACATTACAAGTAAGTGAAACTAATTGATAAAATTGAACTTAATTAAACATATTGTTTATTAAATTAATATACAATATGAAGATTGTCAATGAATCATTTCCTCAAGCACTTGAAGCAAAGTTTTGTACAGTATTTGCAAAATGGCCATTTCCGCTCTCAGATTTCCAAAAGTGGGCCATATATTCTGCTTATAATAAGTTTGATACTTTGGTCTGCGCTCCTACCGGTTCAGGCAAGACGCTCCCTGCCGATTTTATTATTGAGCACACTGTTGGCAGAGGAAAGAAGGTAATTTATACCACTCCTATCAAAGCATTAAGTAATGATAAACTTGCTGAAATGACTGAAAAATTTCCTAACATTTCGTTTGGGTTACTTACCGGTGATAATAAATTCAACCCAGAAGCTCAAGTATTAATTATGACTACTGAAATTTATCTGAATACTCTTCTTAAGTTGATGTTTATGAAAAGTCAAGAAGATTATGACCCTAAAAAATTGAGCCTTGATTTCAATATGAATATCGATGAAGAACTTGGATTTGTTATTCATGATGAAATTCACTATATCAATGACAGAGACAGAGGTCATATTTGGGAAAAGGCTATTATGAATCAACCAAAACACATTCCCTACATTGGACTATCAGCTACGATTGCATCTCCTGAAAAGCTTTGTGAATGGTCACAACATCCTAAAAAAGCAAATCGCGGAGAGATCTACTTGTGTGTTGACAAAGTTAGGAATGTTCCAATTGAGCATTGTTCATTTATTACAATACCCGATTCTAATTATAAAAACTTAAAAGACCAATCCACATTTGAAAACTGTAATAAATTAGTTACATTGAAATACCAAGATAAACCATTTGAAGAGGAGAATTACAATAAACTAAAAAAAACATTAAAATATATTTATGACCATAAGGTTCAAATAAAAGATTCATTTGTATTTAACAAAGTTATTGAATATTTGAAAGCTAATAATCTGTTACCTGGATTGGTATTTGTATTTTCGAGAAAACAGTGTCATGTATGGTCTAAAATGATACAAAAATCTTTGTTTGAAGAAGGGTCCAAAATACCTAGTATTATTGAAAAAGAAGCCAAACAAATTTTGATTAAAAAGCTGTCAAACTGGAAAGAATATGTTGCTCTACCTGAATTCGGGGTTATTGTAAAACTACTCGAAAAGGGTATTGCAGTTCATCATAGTGGCGTAACACCTGTATTTAGAGAAATGATTGAAATTTTATATCGTAAGCAATATATTAAACTGCTTATTGCTACTGAAACATTTGCTATTGGTGTCAATGTAGCTATCAAATCGGTAGTATATACTGGTCTACAAAAATATGATGGAAAACGATTTAGGTTTGTTTATTCTCACGAATATGCTCAAGGAGCAGGTAGAGCCGGTAGACGAGGTAAAGACACAAAGGGTGTAGTTATTCACCTTCTCAACATTTTCGATAGGAGAAATAGTCTGCCAGATCCAAAAACATATAGAAATATGTTAAGCGGTAGACCTGAACATTTAAAGTCCAAGTTTTGTATCGATTTCAAACTAATCATTTCAATGTTAGCTACTGGAAATACAAACTTTGTTGATTATGTAAATAGTAGTATGTTATCGAATGAAATCTCAAATCAATTGACTCGCCTTGAAAAAGAAAATAATGATTTTACTGAACAGCTTAAGAAAAAAGAGAGTGGGTTTCAATATATGCGAACTCCAAGAGAGGTATTAGAAGAATATCATAAAGACAAAATAGACTGCGCAATGGCTGCTAGAAAAAAGAAAAAGATTTTGCAAAGGAAGATTAGTAACGTTGAGGCTAATTATAAGGGGTTTGCAGACGACTATAAAAAATATCTTGAGTATTTGGATTTCAAAGGTTTTCTAGAAACGAATGAAAAAAGTTTAAAAAATACAAGTAATTATATTAAAAATGAAATATCTCTCCACACAGAAATTTTAGAGATGGAAAATTTTATAGAAGAAGATGAGATTTCTGGAACTGACAATGATTACTCTAATCTTAAGTCAACCGTAAAAGGAATGATGGCAGCAAATATTCACGAAATACATCCATTGGCTTGTATTGATATCTTGAGTGAGAATCGTCTAGATGATTTAACTGTAGAAGAACTTGTAAGTGTATTAAGTATATTTACGCCTATTAGAATTAGTGAAGAAGAAGCATATGTGGATGTCAATCATACAAATGTTAATGATACTATCAAACATACTATAAAAATGTGGAAGAAGAAGTTAGATAAATATTATGATATTGAAACCAAGTTTCAAACCAATTTTACGGATAGCTATTCTATCCACTATGATATGTGTGAGTTTATGTATAAATGGTGTTTTGCAGAAAATGAAGTAGATTGCAAACTAATCTATCAGGAGGCTAAGAAATATAACATTTACATGGGTGAGTTTGTAAAGGCTATACTAAAAATTGTGAATATCTGCAATGAACTAGAAAAGGCTGCAATTGTTCAGGAGAATATGAAACTAACGCATACATTGAGTTTAGTGCGAGATAGGGTGCTTAAGAGTGTTGCGACGAACCAGAGTCTGTATGTGTAAAAAATTGATATAAAAAAATACTATTAAATTTGTTTAAATAAATGGTAAAAGGAACCAAACTAACAACTGAAGAATATATTATAAGAGCTAAGGAAAAATGGGGAAATAAATTTGATTATTCAAAAACGAATTATATTAACGCCATAACAAAAATAACTATTATATGTGAATTGGGCCATGCTATTTCACTAACTCCAAGAAATCATATTCGTGTCAATCCAAATAATAAAGGCGGGTGTGATAAATGTGCTAGGTTAAGGATAAAGAATATTGCTGCGGAAAAATTTTTAGAAAAAGCCCAAAAAAAACATGGAAAAATAATAGATTATTCTAATTTTGTGTGGATAGGAAGAGAGAAACAAAATACTTTTACTTGTAAAATACACAAAGATTTTACACAACGTATAGGCGACCATCTAAAAACTGAATTTCCCTGTCCTCAATGTAGAGAAATAAATAGACAAAAAAAATTACAAGAAAAATATAAAAAATTAACACCTAAAAAGATTGAAAAATTTAAAATTATTCACCATAATAAATATTCTTACGAAAAATACCAATACCAAGGAAGAAAAGAAACAAGTACTATTACTTGTATTACCTGTCGTGCTGACTTCGAACAATATACACATAATCATTTAACTGGTTCGGGATGTCCTACTTGTATGAGCAAGAATAGAGGTGAAAAACAAAAAAAAACGGAAAAAGAATTTAAGGAGGAAGTTAAAATAATACACCCAACCTTAGATTTTAATAAGTTTATTTACACAACAAATAAAACACAAAGCAAAGTTTATTGTAAAAAACACAATTATTCTTGGGAAGCTACACCTAATAATTTACTTAGAGGTTCTGGTTGTTATCATTGTGGTGTTGAAAAGAATATTGAAAATAGTATTATGAATACAGAAGAATATATTAAACGTGCTGATGAAAAACATAATGGATTATATATTTATCCAAAAGACTTTATTTATACAGGAACTTCTAATAACATTACTGTTATATGCTCAGAACACGGACCTTTTCCTACAAACGCCGCAAATCATTTATATGCTGGCTCAGGATGCCCTCATTGCATTAATACAACTGAAGGTAAATTATATAACTGGTTGAAAATTTATTTCCCAAATTTAATTGAATCTCAATTCTCGCCTATATGGAGTATAAATGATACTGGAAGAAAAAAAAGATATGACTTCGTTATAGAAAATATTAAATTAATTATTGAATTAGATGGAAAACAACATTTCGAATATATTAGTCATTGGCATCAAGACAATTTAAACGGTCATATAAATCAACAAGAAAGTGATATTTATAAAATGAAAAAAGCTAACGAAAACGGCTATTCTGTAATAAGATTACTAACAAAAGATGTTCGTGAAGACAAAAACAATTGGGAAAACAATCTACTTGCTGCTATAAAACCATATGACACATCAACGAATATATTTATATGTTCTAATAATGAATATGAAAATCATAAAAAATGTTAAAAATTTAATATCGATTTAGAATATTTATTAGAATTATGGGAAAAATGTAATGGTATTTGCTTTAGATTTAAAGCTAATATGAGTATTTTAGATGGTGACTTATGGTTAGTATCCGTAGATAGAATTGATCCAAAAAAAGGATATATAAAGGGTAATGTGCAGTTAGTTTCTTGGACTTATAATCTAATGAAAGGAGATAAAACCGAAGAACAAATGGACAAAGTTTTCGCCCAATTTAAAACAGCAGTTAATAATTAAAAAGTTTATTATAGTAAATTTTTTAATATATTGATATTTAATCTTCATTTTGTAAACGGATTGCTAATCTGGCAATAGGAGTTCCTTGTTCTACACTAGATTCACCTCCATTATATTTACGATTTAATAGCATTTTGATTTCATCAATCCAATTTACCACAGAATATACATCACCTGTATATATTTGGAAACCAAATATTAGAGCGCAAGGAGCACCATCAATAACTCCCATAATCTTTTTAGCAATTTTCTTAAGTTCGCTTTTAGCTAACGCAATTTTTTCATCATTACCTACAACACTGTTTTGAATAGAATCTAAATGTTGAAATGTTGTATCTCTATCAATGCCTGTGCTTGCTACTGTTGGAGCCCTAGGAACTCTTGATGGGCTATTCTCTCCTGGATTAAATGATGGATCTTGGTTCTGCTCTTCCTCTTCCTCTCCATCTTCCTCTCCATCTTCCTCTA
>WLWF01000778.1_pt1 | contig 29747 bp, 45 predicted proteins | sample 6718331 | NCBI WGS metagenome assembly WLWF01 (sample SAMN12718692, study PRJNA515312) | sponge metagenome | isolation source: marine sponge | host: Mycale hentscheli | place: New Zealand: South Island, Marlborough, Capsize Point | collected 2003-05-01
GAAATTGTCAAAGAAATGACAAATGGAAGATGCTGGGTACAAAAGACTACAGTAAGAGAACATGAGCATAATAGTGCTACTGTTGAACTTAACGACCATACTAAAGTAAAATTTAGTTAAACAATAACCAGGGCGTTACTGTGTGCCTTGCGACGGCTAATCACAGTACTATATGATGACTATATGAGAGTTTAGAAAGTGTAGTTCTCCCATTGACGAGTGGGGTTCTACATATCCCTTTTTAGTTTAACAAGTGGTCCGACAATCAAGGATGCTAAGAACTCATTATTGTTTAACAGTTCATAATTATGTTTTACAATATCTTTATCGCCCTTATTATTTTTTATAAAATCACATGCAAGTTCTACTCGCTCTACTAATGTATCAGCATAATCGTAATTGCCATCAATTTTAAAACCAAACGATGATAGATAATTATTAAAGTTTTTATCTGATATAATAATACTTGGTACTCCTAAAGCAAATCCTTTTAAACATTTTTCAGTAATTAAAAACTTGTCACAGTGTGTTTCTAAACCTATATACCATTCGTAATCTTTCCAACTACTATTTAAATTCATATGATCTTTAAATACAATTGGGTAACTATCAGGTAGACTTTTAGGTAACGCATCTTTATGTTTATCTATAAATGTATTAGCAATACTGTTCTCATTAACAGTACCATGTAGAATATTAACTAGTGCTGGGCTATTTGTAAAAGAGTTTACTCGTCCACTTTGCTCTTTGGTAATATAATGTAGACTCCAATCAGTGTCTTCTAATATTCCATTTGCTTCCATAGTAGCAAGTACTTCGATGCGCCATTGTCTTGCTTTATGTACCGGAGCCAAATATTTGTTTACAATCTCTTGACCTGTTTCTATAAAGTTATTTTTTTGATAATAAGTACCTACACTATAAATCATGTGTGGTATTTCTATCCTCTTATTTGCTGGTATACTATCTAAGTTCCAGTCGCCTGTGTTGCTAGTAGATACAGCATGGCAATATATAATATCTCTAGCATCAGCAATTTCTTCAGATAATTCATTTAATATTCTGCTTATATAAAACCCACCTTCGCCTATGTCGCTTATAATTATTTTATGTTTATTAAATAATTTTTTAAGTTTTCTCTTAGGCCATGGAAGTTCTAACAACTGTTTTGCACATATTTCGTAATAACTATCATCTGGTTCGTTAGATAATAATATCCTAGCATCAATGCCAGTGCCGCCATATTTTGTGCCTAATGTTATGTCTTGCTCTGCTAAAGCACTAGTTACTCTACTACCTATCACTTCCTTTACATGTCTTACTTGGTAGCCTAACATATAATCTGTTGCTGGTGCAAGGACTTCCATGCCACATATTTGGGAAACTAATCCTGCTGTACAGTTCTTAACCGGTGTTACTGTTTCTATGTTCAATGCCATATGCGTATTTATCACCCGTTTTAATTGACTATATTCGGTAACGGTAAAAACAAATCCAGATAAATATGTGTATGTTCTTTGGAATCCTTACATTAATCACCGCTCTGGCTATCGCTGGGGTAGCGGCATGGTTCAGCATTGCAGGCCTAATGGCTATCTTCAGTGCGGCAGCTTTGCCTATTGCAGTAATGGCAGGAACACTAGAAGTAGGTAAGTTACTTACTGCAAGTTGGCTATACCGCTATTGGAACGAAACCTCAGTGCTACTTAAAACATATTTGTGTATTGCAGTAGCAATCCTAATGCTTATTACAAGTATGGGTATATTTGGATACCTAAGTAAGGCACATTTGGATCAAGCCAGTGCTAGTGGAGATGCATTTGCTATTGTGGAACGACTTGAAGGCAAGATTGCCAGAGAAGAAAACAAGATAGACATACTAGAAGACCGTATTGCCGGCTTACAAACTGGTGGTGGTTTAGATGTTAGTTCAAGTATACAGCAACAAGAAACAATCAGAGATGGTGCTTGGGATAGAGTGCAAGGTGATATTGATTATGCTCAAGGACAAATTCAAAGCATAAGAGATCAATTAGTAATAGATCTCAAGGCACAAGATGATAAACTAATACCACTAGATAACATCGTAGACAGTTATGCAAGTCAAGGCACAGTTACAACTGAAACAGACAGTGGCGGAATATTTAGAAGTGCTGAAACAGAAACAGTAGACAATGTTGCACTAGCAAACGAAGTAAGACTAGGACAAAAAGCAGAGCGTGATGCAATATCAGATGAGAAAGATAAACTTAGAGAAGTTGCACAAAAAGATATAAACAGTCAACAAGCAAACATAGATAAGTATAGAGCACAGGCACAGACTGTTATAGACAATGCTAACGCAGAAGTAAACAAGTTGCGTAGCTCTAGTAGTCAAGACCAAGATCAAATACTAGTTAAGATTGATGATTACAACGATCAAATTGATGATATCTATGATGGACTTATAGTAATCAAAGATGAGAAGTTTGAAGCAGAATCCGAAGTTAGGACATTAGAAAAAGAAGTAGGCCCTATCAAATATGTAGCACAATTATTATTTGGTGGCGACAGTGAAGACTTACTAGACAAAGCAGTACAAGTGTTTATACTACTACTTGTATTTGTATTTGATCCATTAGCAGTTATGCTAGTGATTGCAGCCAACCAAACGCTATTGCGTTATGGAATCAACTTAGAAAAGGCAGGACCAGAAGATGGAGATAACACCAGTCAATCCGATACCAAACCAACTCCCCAAGATACCTCAGGTACAGGAGAGGCCGTTAATAAAACAGACAGTGAGAATTCTGCCGAACACAGGGGAGCAGGAGATAGTGACTTACATTTACAACAGCAAGGGTCAACTGGAGACCTCGATAGTGAGGAGCCAATCAATAAGCCTTCTGCTGTAGATGATGCAGCTTTAGCAATGGCAGAAAGTGCAGCTCTTAAAAAAGAACTAAAGAAAGTTAAAAAAGAGTTGACCAAAAAGCCTAAAGAAGTTATAATAGACAATACAAAAGAATTAAACATAAATTTAGAAGTCCCCAAGTCCATACAAAATTTAGAGAAAAAATTGAGTAAGAGGCTTAACAAAGATGACGACTAATAAAGAATTACAACAAGCCCTCAAAGAGTTGTATAAGCGATATGGTAATACACTAAAGTTATTATCTGACTCCTTAGACAAAATTGAGAAATTGGAAAAACGCAAACCCAAAACTATTATTAAGGAAGTTGAAATTGAAAAGGAAAAGATCGTCACAGTTGAGAGACCAGTCGAGGTCGAGAAGGAGACAGTTCGGATTGTCGAAAAGGAAGTCCCAGGACCAGACCGAATCGTTGAGAAAACCAATCCCGCTGACCCCGTCCTTAAACGAGAAATAAAGCAACTGAAAGCTAAAGTTAAAGAGCTTGAAGAACAAAAAGAAAAAATAGTTACAGTTGAGAAAACTGCATCTGGAGATCTTAGAGAAGCAGCTAGGTTATTAGCAGTAAGCGAAATGAACAAAGAAGATTTATCAGAAGATGATATTTACGATTTATTGCAAAAAGGCTCCGAAGAAGAAGTTAAAAAGAAAATAGGATTCTGGGCTACACCTTTGCCAGACAACACAGCACCAACAACTAATAAAAAATACATAGGTAAAAAATGAGCGATAAAAAGTTAAACTGTAACTTTTGTGGTAAAGGCAGAGACCAAGTAGAAAAACTTATAGCAGGTCCCAATGTTTACATTTGTAATGAATGTATTACCATTAGTTACGAAATCCTAGATGACGAACAGTTTGATTCTAAACTAGCAGACTATGCTGATATACCAACTCCTAGAGAAATACATGACTACTTAAATATATACATCACCGGGCAAGAAGAGGCTAAAGAAATACTTAGTACATCAGCATACAATCACTATAAGAGAATAAATCATAAAAGCAATAATGATGTAGTAGTTGAGAAAAGTAATGTACTACTAGTTGGCCCAACTGGTACTGGTAAAACATTATTTGCTAAGACACTTGCAAGAAAACTAGGCGTACCTTTTGCTATTGCAGATGCAACTACATTAACTGAAGCAGGATATGTAGGTGATGATGTAGAGTCAGTGTTAGAAAGGTTACTAGCAGTAGCAGACTATGATATTGAAAAAGCACAAAAAGGTATTATATACATTGACGAGATAGATAAAAAAACTCGTAAGAGTGAGAGCAGTACTACAACTAGAGATGTTAGTGGAGAAGGTGTACAACAAGCATTACTAAGACTTGTAGAAGGTACTGTTACTAAAGTTAAACTAGGCATGGCAAGTAAAAAGTTTAGTGAAGACACTGCTGAGTTTGATACATCTAATGTTTTATTCATAGTAGGTGGTGCTTTTGTAGGCATAGAAGAATTTATTACCAAAAGAATAAAGAACAAAACAGGCGTTGGCTTTACAGGTAATGTAGTGTCTAAAGAAGAAACTAATACAATATTAAAATCCTTACAACCAGATGATGTTGTTAAGTATGGTTTGATACCTGAACTTGTTGGTCGTTTGCCTATTATAACTACACTAGATAACTTATCAGAAGAACAGTTAGTAGAGATAATGCAAAATATTAAGAACAGTGTTGTAGACCAAGTTAAAGAACTTATGTTATATAACGATATTGAGTTAGAGTTTAGCATTGACTACTTCAAAGATGTTGCATGTAGAGCTAGTAAGACTGGAATGGGTGCTAGAGCAGTTAAAAGCATAGTAGAGAATAGTTTGTTCTACTTGATGTATAATGCCCCAGAACTCCAGGAACAAGGCATTGTTAAGGTAATATTTGATAAGTATCCAAGTAGAATAGAAAAACCTATGGCTATATATGCAGGTGGTAATAGTACGCATCTAAAAGACTACAGATTTTTTAGAAGTAATACACTTGACACTGCTAAATAAATACTGTATAATTAGACATAAAACTAAAGTTTTTACACACAGGAAATAAATGAAAAACAACAATTGGAGCAAAGGAGTTAAGGAAGGTTATAATAAACCTAGGAGAAACTTTAACAAGCCTCAAGAAAAACAGTTTCGCGGTGCTTCGGTCGAAGTTCGCAACGATGATGTTAACGGTGCTATTAGACGATTAAAGAAAATACTTGAGCGTGATGATAGACAAAAAGACTTAGCAAAGCAAGAGTTTTACGAGAAGCCTAGTGCTAAACGCAAACGCAAAAAAGCTGCTGCAAAGTCTAGATGGAACCGTGAAGTAGAAAATAAAAGACGCTCAGGCTCATGGGTAGACACTGACGGTGGCGATACTAGTTGGATGAAAACTAAAAAGAAACGCCGTAAGCATGTTCTATTACAGATGAAAATAAAGGCTAGAGGCCGACTGTAAAATGCGTATAGCCGTTGTTAGTGGAGGTTTCGATCCGCTACATTCAGGACACATAAATTATTTAGAATCAGCAGCACAACACGGTGATAAACTTGTAGTGCTAGTAAACAGTGACGAATGGTTAACCCGCAAGAAGGGTAGACCTTTTATGCCTTTCGAAGAACGAGCCTTAATCATACAACGCATGGACATGGTAGATAATGTTTATGCTGTCGACGACACAGACGATAGTGTAACAGCAGGTCTTATACAAATAAGAAATGCATTTGGTCATCACAATGAATATGTATTCTGTAACGGTGGTGATAGAGGCAAAGACAACATACCCGAAATGGATGTCGAAGGTTATGAGTTTAAATTTGCAGTTGGTGGCGAGAGCAAAGCCAATAGCAGTAGTTGGATATTAAAAGAATGGCAGTACCCAACTGTACGCAGAGTATGGGGCGAGTTTAGTGACCTGTTTCAAGACTCAGCAGTAAAAGTTAAAGAACTTGTTATAGAGCCTGGCAAAGGCATAAGTTACCAAAGACACTTTAAACGATCAGAGATATGGTTTGTAAGCAAAGGTGAATGTGAAATTAAGTACGGTTCAGACACAGACTTACCAGATCATTATTCATATCATGTATTAAAAACAGATCAATCATTTACAGTAAAAGCAAAAGCATGGCACCAGATTGTAAACAAAACCACTGAACCTTGTCACATTATCGAAATACAATACGGTAAGGAAACAACCGAGGATGATATCGAACGCCTCGAATACTACAACGGCGAATAACAATGAAGATTGCAGTTGCAGGTTGTAGTTATTCAGACTATACTGGAGTTGATAAAGTATACGGCGAATATGCAGCTGAAAAACTAAACGCAGAATACTTACACCTAGCAAGGGGTAGTTCTAGCAATCAAAGAAGTGTCTACATATCTACTAGAAATATTATAAGTGGCCAACTATCAAAAGGCGATGTACTTGTATTTCAAATCACAGATCCACACAGAAAACTACTAGCAAGTCATACCCCATTTGTACTTCCAGATAATTTGCCAGGACAACCTGAACAATGGAGTACTCCTCACGGTGATGCATGGACTACAGATTACAAAGCAGGTAGTCATCAATGGCAAGGCAGTGACGCAGTGGGTAGCAAAAATGTTATGTTACACAAAGCTCTAGAAGAAGCATGTATTAATAATGCACACGAAACAGATGTATTAGCAACACAAATAACATTACTAGATGCACTATGCAAGACAAACGGCATTACATTTATACCACTTGTAACTAGGTATGTTGTCTATATAGATTTTCGTCCGCCCACGCCAAGCGATATAGCAGCACCGCTAGATACTATATTACCTGCTGAAATTACCGAGCAAGTAATCAATGAATTAGATTATATTATTAGAGGAACCGAAGAAGAGCCTAGCAAGTTTGACTTAGGGTTTGATGATCCAAATGCTATAGAAAGATCATACGATAGGTCTCATCTTAGCCAAGAAGGGCATTCAGTACTAGGTATTACATTAGCAAGTCATATACAAATGTTGGTTGACAAGGCAATGTAACCTGTTATAATATACACTACAGTAAGTAAAACAACGGTATTATTTTATGACAATGCATCTAGCTCAAGGCCTCAATACTATCCGTAATAGAAAGTACAAGCCTAAAATGACCAAAGCAAACATTGCTAAGTGGCAAAAAGGTTTGATTGATCATAACAGGCAGTGCAAACGCATAGGTGAACCTAAGTTAACATTTGAGCAATATGTAGATTACTGTCATGGTATTTCCCCTAAGAAAGATATTAGAGCAGATAGAAGTACATTTACTGTTCGCAAGTCTTACGCACAACAAGAAATTGAAAGATTTAATAAAAAGTACCCTAGCACTTCTACTATGACAACCAACAGTAAAGGTGATGGTGAGAATGTTGAGTGGCAAGAAGAGAAGAGAAAGATTAGTTCAGGATATACTATTGCTCCAGCATACAACAAAGGTGCATATCAAGTAGTGCCAAAGAATGAGATTAAACATATAGGAAAATAAATGACAGAATATTCAAAAATGAAAGGTCGACAAGAAGAACAATTAGGTTCCATAGATGATGTACATCCAATGAAGCAAGTTGCTGTAATGTCAGTCATACAAGTTTTGATGTTAGCAACTGTAGGCGCCGGTATGTTTTTTATAGGATTAAACTACTAATGACTGAAGACGAACTTAAAAAGGCAGACGAACTGCACATGGAAGGCAAAGCAATAATTGGCTTAGTAGCATTTCTATTATTAATAATAGGCATTGCTTGGCTGAGCTATGAGACAGGAGCCATGGATACTGATTACAGACAGTTAAAGTATTTTGATGGTCCTATAAACACAGAGGTTGAACATATAGCATGACCCGAGACGAGAGAATGGCTAAGTCTGCAAAAGCCAGATCAAAAAGAAAGCAGATAAAAGATATAAGAGCAAAAATACAAAGAAGCCTTTATGCTCACCTTCGTCATCTAAGACAGAAGTATCAAAAGATTAGAGGCAGGCACCATGACAAGTAAGAATGATATCACTGGTGACAGCATACAAAGTAGACACTCTAGTCAGAAGAAGTATGCAGACAACTGGGAAAAGATCTTTGGTAAGAAGAAAGGACAAGCACAACAGCCTAACCTGCCTACTGAAGAAGAAATTCAAAAGCAAAAAGAACAAGCACAGGATCCAAGGAATGGATGAAGTAACTTTTATCATTAAGTGGGAAGTGACTTGGTACCCGCCTAATAGCGAAACTGAGCAAGTTGCCTTTGTGGAAACAGAAGAAAGATTTTCTATAGAGGAAGACGAAGTAGAGTACTACACTGACTTTATGGACAACTATGATGAACTAATCGGAGACGATAGGTTTACACCTGAACTGAATGTGCAAGAATATATCGATGGTGGGTTTGGTGATGTTAACATTGAGTATGTAGCAATATCAGATGCCGATGGCAATTTACTTTGGGCTGAATGAAAAAGATAAGAGCTAACATAGTTGTAGAACTTCCATACAGTAATGAACTGTTAAACTACGGCGATAAGTTAAACGAAAAGATTAAGCAAGTTATAGCAGACACAAAGTTTGTACAATGCAAAATAACAGCAGGAGACAACTTTGAAGATAATTCAATGCCTGTTATAAAGGAAACAATATGATTACAATACCAGACTTAATTGGATTCTCAGGTGTTGCATTGTTGATAACAACATACGCAATGCTACAGTTAGATAGGATAGACCCTAAAGGCTTTTGGTACAGTTTTAATAATATGATTGTTGCTATACTAGTGAGTGTTAGTTTATACTACACACCAAATATTGCTAGTTGGATAATTGAAATCTTTTGGTTTATTATAAGTGTGTTTGGACTATGGAAGTTTTATAGTCGTGCATAAAGAATTATTAGTATCAGCCTACATTAACGATAATGCAGACTACGACTTTGTAGTAGACGAAGCAATACAAAATACACTGAAGCCATACTTTGAATTCAAAGATACAAACAATATAGATGTGTCATATGAAAAAAGTTATGACAAATCTGGATACGGACTAATACTACAAATTAAAGCAGTATTCCTTGATCAAGAAGAACTAGCAATGTTTCGATTAAGATTTGGTGGAGAATATCCTAAGACAAAGTTTGCAGAACAACCAAACCAGTTTGTAGCATAAGTGGTTGACAAATAAGACAAAAAACAGTATAATATGCAGGTTATTGAGATAAATAACACTGTAACAAATAATGCGCCGCAAGGGCATTATTAAATGTTACATTTTATAAACTTGCTTTTTAAAGGAGATTATTATGACAAAGCAAATCCGAATCACGACTGATTCATTCAACCCACTATTCAAAGCCTCGGTTGGTTTTGATAGATTAGTAAACGAGTTCTTTAACGAACCTCAGATGCATAACCAAACAGGTTATCCGCCTTATAACATCAGCAAAGATGAAAACGGTGTCTACGAAGTGACGCTGGCATTAGCCGGTTTCAAAAAGTCGGACATTGATATCCAACTTGAGGATGGAACGTTAAAAATCGAAGGAACATCAGGTGTACTAGATACTTCTGATAAACCAGAAATCGAATACTTACACAAAGGTATCGCAGAGCGAAATTTCATTAGAACTTTCAAACTTGCAGAATTTGTGGAAGTGAAAGACGCAAAACTAGAAGACGGTATTCTTAGAGTACAACTTATTAGGAATGTGCCTGACGCATTAAAACCACAAAAGATTGAGATTTCTTAATATAGTAATAAGTAGTTGCAAGGGGTAAAACCCTTGCATCTCTAAATGGAAAAACACATACATGAGCCAGACACAACAAGCAACTAGGACGGTGACAGAAATTAAATATCCAGACAGATTTAACGTAGTAGTGATGAACGACGATTTTACACCTATGGAGTTTGTTATACAACTTTTAGTTGAAGTTTTTAATAACACACTCGAAGAAGCAAAGAATGTTACTGTTAAAGTTCATGAAGATGGCAAAGGTGTTGCTGGCAGTTACGGATTAGAAATTGCAGAGCAAAAGCAACAAGAAGCAACAATCATTTCTAGGCATCACGGTCATCCATTAAAAGTCATCATTGAAAAGGTAGACTAATGAATGACTTATATCCTGAAGGCTTTGTTACACCCGTCGAATCAGAAGACTTTCAGCCTGGCCTAACAAGAGATACAGTATTAAAACTAAGTGCTATGAAGGACGAGCCGGAATGGCTTACTGCATTTAGATTAAAGGCCTTCGATCATTTACAAACAATCAAAGAACCCGAATGGGGAACAGTAAACTATAATCCTATAGACTATCAAGGTATGCGTTTCTATTCGGCACCTAAGTTTACAGAAGAAGGTGACATACCACAAGATGTACTAGATACATTTGAAAAACTAGGCGTACCACTACATGAACGAGATGCACTATTAGGCCTAGCACCTAAGGTCGCAGTTGATGTAGTATTTGACAGTGTTAGTATTGCTACAACATTTCAAGAAGAACTTGCAGTACACGGTATTATATTTTGTAGTATCAGTGATGCAGTTAAGACTCATCCTAACTTAGTTAAAAAATATTTAGGCAGTGTAATATCCTATAGGGATAATTACTTTGCCACATTAAACAGTGCTGTGTTTTCAGATGGCACATTCTGCTACATACCAAAAGGTGTTAAGTGTCCACTAGAGCTAAACACATACTTTAGAATTAATGCTCGTAACACAGGACAGTTTGAACGCACACTTATTGTAGCAGACGATGAGAGTTTTGTTAGTTACTTAGAAGGTTGTACTGCACCAGCATACAGTGAGAATACACTACATGCCGCAGTAGTAGAACTAGTAGCAATGAGAGAAGCAGAGATTAAATATAGCACAGTACAAAACTGGTACCCAGGTGATGAGGAAGGTAACGGTGGCGTATTGAATTTTGTAACAAAAAGAGGAATATGTAAAGGTGATGATTCAAAAATATCTTGGACACAGGTTGAGACTGGCAGTGCTGTCACTTGGAAGTACCCATCCTGTATATTACGAGGCGATGGTTCCGTTGGTGAGTTTTATAGTGTTGCTGTAACAAAACATAAGCAACAAGCAGACACTGGCACTAAAATGATACATGTAGGTAAGAACACTAAGAGTACAATTATATCAAAAGGTATAAGCAGTGGCGATAGTGTTAACACATATCGTGGACTAGTACAGATAGGCAAGAACGCACACAACAGCAGGAACTATACTGAGTGTGATTCTCTTATGTTAAATAACAGTCAGGCCTTGACATTACCCACGGTTTCACAGTATAATAGTACAAGTGTTGTAGAGCATGAAGCAAGTACTAGTAAGTTAAATGAAGAAGCACTTTACTATCTACAATGCAAAGGTTTAAGTGAAGAAGACGCAATCAACTGTTTGGTAACAGGATTTTGTAAAAGCGTCTTCCAAGAACTACCATTAGAGTTTGCCGCAGAAGCAAACAAGTTATTAAGTGTTACATTAGAAGGTGCAGTAGGATGAAGAAAGTTACCATAAACGATATCGGCGGAGAAGTTGTTAAAGATAATGATGTCTATACATTACAAGATAACAACTTTGGTAATAACTTAACACTAAGCAGTACGTTTCTAAGAGCAAACAAATGTACCAATGGACACACTCATAAAGGACAAGAAGAAGTCTACATGTTTATAAGTGGACAGGGTAAGATGGAAATAGATAACGAAACATTTCCAGTTAAAGAAGGAGATGTTATATGTATAGAGGATGGAGAATTTCACAAGGTGTATAACACAGGACACCTGGGATTATATTTTGTATGTGTATTTGATGGAGGAAGGAATCACTAATGCTAGTTCTACAAGATGTAAGTATAAAAACAGAAGGCAAAGAATTATTAAACAATGTTAACTTGGAGTTTGGTCCAGGCATACATTTTATTGTTGGGCCTAATGGTGCAGGTAAAAGCACATTAGCTCATGCAATTATGGCTAACCCTAAGTATGATATCACTGGTGGTATGAGGTACGAAGATACAGCACTAGATGATCTTACTACTTGGGAAAGAGCTCAATTAGGATTGTTTATAAGTTTCCAAAACCCTACACCCATAGAAGGTCTCAGTAACTTTAGACTTATAAAAGAAGCAATGGACATGGGCACTACTAGTTCTATCATGGACAAGTTAAATGGTTTTAGAGGACTTGCTAAAGAACTTAACTTACCAGAAGGGTGGGATAAGAAAGAATTAAATGTACAAGCAAGTGGCGGTGAGAAAAAGAAAAACGAATTAATACAAATGAAGATGTTAGACCCAACAGTTGCAATACTAGATGAGCCTGACAGTGGATTAGATGTAGATGCTATTAATAGTTTAATAGAACAACTAAAAGATTTTATCAGCGATGACAAAACAATAATCATTGTTAGTCATTATGAAAAACTGCTAAAGAGTTTTGAACCTACTACTGTAACAGTTGTTGCAAACGGCACAACTTCACAAACAACTGATGCCAATGTTGTTACTAAAGTATTATCAGATGGGTTCAAAGACTTTGCATAACTTCGAAACAAATTATCTATATAAGCATATGGATATTAAGCGTCTAAAGAATGCGTTGTCTTCTGATATATTCCAACCACTTGGAGTAACACAATCAGTTGGCGATGTACAAGTATCGCCTGGAAATGTTAACCAAAGCTTCTTCGCAGTTTCAAAAGTAAAAACTTGGAGACCTAGGTGGGGTGACTATGGTCATTTCTTTAAGCAAAGAAACATGGCTGGTGATGTTACACTAACCGAAGATAGGCCGTCAGGTATAATGTTTAGTGGTACAAATCCAAACGCTAAGCCTATAGTAGTATCCTATACTGCTAACGCAGATGTATTTTATCAGCATCTACCAGTGTACATAGAAGTAGAGCCATACTGCAATGTTACAATCGAAGAAGATTTTTATAATGATGCTGAAACTAAGATACACAGAATTGTTTATGTTCTCAGAGAAGGTTCTACATTAAGAATTAAAAGAAACATTAATGTTGGTGGTACGCAAGAAACTGTACAAGTTATCGAAAGCGATATAATACAACACCCAGCAAGTAAATTATATATTGAGACTAAGTCTGACATGCAGGACTACTTACAGGATTTATATTTTGTAGAAGCATTACAGAACACAGTTACTGATATCAAAGGAAGATATAATACAAAAGCGGATAACAGTGTACATGTAATAACTGATATCGATCATATAGGAACTGATTGTAAAAGTAATGTTGATGTAAAATCAGTAACAGATGACAAGAGTAAATTTACATTCTCTGGTAATCTTACTGTTAGAAAAGAAGCAGAAGGCGCAGACGCACATTTAAAAAACAAGAACTTACAACTAGCAGATACTGTTACTGTTATCACAGAACCTAAGTTAGATATTAGAACAAAAGAGATTGCTTGTACACATGGCTGTACAGTCAGTTCTATAGACGAAGACGAGCTTTATTTGTTAAATACTAAAGGTATAGATAGCAATAAAGCAAAACAAATTTTAACAGAAGCCTTCTTAAATGGATAACACATTCGACAACATTAAATCAGTATTCCCTACTTTGGATAACGATCGCAGCCTTGCATACTTTGATAGTGCCGCAAGTACACAGACGCACTACAGTGTGACTAAGGCAATGAATCATTACTACGAAAATGAGCGTTGCAATGTACACAGAGGTGACTATCCTATAAGTAGATCAGCATCTGACAAAGTAGAAACTGCAAGACAGCAAGTAGCAACACTAATCAATGCAGAACCAGAACAGATTATATTCACTGCTGGAGCAACCGATGGACTTAACATGGTTGCTACATGGTCACAGTCTGTAGAGCATGTTTTTATTACAGACGCTGAACATACTGCAAATATACTACCTTGGGTAGGGCATGGAAGAACTATAGACAACGGACGTCTAATTGTTTTGCCTACTGATACTGATGGTAGTATAGATTTACAAGAAGCAGACAAAGCACTTGCAAAACATCCTGGTTCGGTACTAAGTATAATAGCAACAAGTAATGTCACCGGAGCCACAACCAATTGGGCAACACTTGCAACTATGGCAAAGCAATACGGCACAACTGTTTGTGTTGATGCATGTCAAACAATTAGTTCACATGCTATGGATATGAAGAACAATCCTAATGTTGACTTTGCAGTATTCAGTAGCCACAAAATGTTTGGACCTACTGGTACTGGTATATTATATTGTAAGCATGATACTGCTGCATTAAGACCTGCAAGGTTTGGTGGCGGTACTGTTGATCACTATGACTTTAGTGGTAACATTGTTTGGGCTGAAGGTCCACACAAACACGAACCAGGTACATGTAATGTTGCAGGTATCATTGGTACAGGAGTTGCTGCTGAATGGATTAACTTTGTTGGCTACGATGCTATAGATAAGAAACTAGTTAGCATACATAACTACCTAAGAGAACTAGGCATATATAACATGCCAGGTGCTAGAGCTGTAAATGATCAGACTACTAATGTTCTTAGTTTTGTAACTGATACACACCCAGGAGACATTGGTGCAGTAGTAGGCAACAAAGGAGTATGTGTAAGGTCAGGTAAACTTTGTGCTCACCCACTAGTTAATAGACTATCACAAAAAGGTGTGCTACGAGTAAGTTGGCATGTGTACAACACAGATGAAGACTGTGAAAAATTAATGGATGAACTATGGAACGCAATGAAGAAATTAGCCTAAACGAGCGAATCTATAAGAACCTTGAGAAGGTTGTTGATCCTGAGATTGGTATCAACATTGTAGACTTAGGATTAATATATCAACTAGATATTGACAACGATAATAATGTTACTATATTAATGACACTAACAGCACCTAACTGTCCTTTTGGTGAAGAAATACTTGAAGGTGTTGAGTATGCAGGCACAAGGATAGAAGAAGTAAATGATGTTAAAATAAACTTAACATTTAACCCACCATGGAACCCAGAAAAGATATCTGACGCAGCCAAATATTACATGGGAATCATGTAACACACAATAAATACACACACAAAAAGAACGGAGAATAAAATGTCATTTGAAATTGGAATACCAAATGTAACTTTCAAAATGAGAGTTGAGATAGATGAAGCACCTGGCTTTGAATGGAAAGAAGTACCAAGTATGGAACTATTTGCTAACAAACGAGTAGCACTGTTTGGATTACCAGGAGCATTCACGCCAACATGTTCTAGCACACACCTTCCGGGTTACGATGCAGAATATGATAAACTACTAGAAGCAGGTTTCGATGAAGTCTACTGTATTAGTGTTAACGATAGTTTTACTATGAATGCATGGTTTAAATCTGTAGAGGTTTCAAATGTAAAACCTATTCCAGACGGCAGTGGAGACTTTACTAGAGCATTAGGTATGCTTGTAAAGAAAGACAACTTAGGCTTTGGTTTAAGGAGTTGGAGATACAGTGCTATTGTTGAAAACGGAATGATTAAGCAGTTGTTTCCTGAGCCAGGACTAACTGACAATGCAGAAACTGATCCATTTACAGTATCAGATGTTTATACAATGTTAGACTTTATTAATAGGGAAGAAACTTCTTAACGTAAATATTAGCGTCAGCAGTTTCAGTTTCTATATAGCCGCCTACAGTTTTAAAGCCAAATTTGGTATAAGAACTAAGGGCGGTTTTTCTTGGAATGCTCCACACTAACAAACAGCCTTCTACTAATGCTTGGTGTTCAGTTAATGTAAACAATTCCTGTGCTATACCTCTTCCTCTATAATCAGGATCAACCCATATACCCCTACTACGATATTGTGTATGGTCTGTGCGGTGTCCTGAATTAACTCCTACAAGTTTATCATCTATGTACACACCCCAAAAGGTAGGCGGGTAATCAAATATACTCATGTCTATAGGATCAGGTGCACCTTCGAATGGCCATGTCATAGCACTTACAGGTTCAATAGCACTTTGTCTATTAGGCCAAAGTTTATCTTGCCATATAGGTAGAATAGTATCAAAGGAAATCTTTGTTATGAGCATGTAATTATTTAGTTGTTGTTAGGAATAACTAACTAAGATGGTGGCATTACCTTGCGTACTATCACCAGCAGTAACATAAACTCTCAGAGTATTTTGTGCATCAATTGAATTAGAATATACATAACTTGGGTTAGTTACAAATGTTCCTATCTCAGATAAATCAACATAACTGCTTGACATTAATCTATCGTTGTCGTTACCGTCACCTACTGTAATTTCAGTAGTCCCGTCAAACGCAGTAGTAACATCAACTACAACACTAATAGGTTTGCTTCCTGCACTTACATCACCTAGCGTTACTGCACCACTATTAAATGTTACATCAGCAGTTAATGTTGCAGCATCAGTGCCGCTACCGTCTTTGGTGTTAACAAGTGTTAAGTGATTTATTGCTGTAGGAGCATCTTGTTTAGCAATGTAAATACCATATTCGCCGTCACCTGCATCAACAACTTCTATTAAGTCACCATCGTTGATTCCGCTGTCAGCATATACAGCAGCTAAGTCTGCCTTACGGAAAGAAGTTGCAGCACCTGTGCTATCTGAGTCAGTGGATATGCCTGTTGCACCTACATACCTAGCACCTACAACATAAATTACATTACTTGTACCTGTGCCAATTGCTGTTGGTAAGTTATCACCTATAAAATGTAACACACCTGACTGGTAATCAAAGTACCATTGGTCTTCATTACCCGAACCTGTTTCAAATAACTGAGTGCCATTTGTTTGTGGTGCACCATTACCTGTGGTTGTTGCATATACTTTTAACTGATATGTTGCACCAAACCCTGGTGGTATCCAATTTGTTAAATTAGTTTTCCAAGTTCTATTGTCTGAAGATGTAGCATCTTCTGTAGTCTCTAAACTAGTAGATAATGCGTCACTGTAAACTGTTATAATGCTTGAACTTGTCCCTGGTATAACACTCGGTATGTTTGCAGCCAGTGCCCATATTTGACTAGGCTTGATAATAAAGTCTGAAGTAATACCTTCGTTGGGTGCTTTCTTGGCAGCGTTAGTATCGGATTTAGTCTTACCAAATCCTACCTTCTTCCAAAGTAAGTCGACTTTTTGTGAATCTGATATTGCCATTATGTATCTATACTCAACGCAGTTAAACTGTCGCCTGCCTCTAATTTAATTCTAACAAGTACATTATTTCCTGTACTGTTAGTAGCATTCTGATCACCCAGTGTAAATGTAAAGTCAGCACCGCTATAACTTGTACCGTCTACAATTCTATCACCTGATGTAAATGCACATCCGTTACTACCATTACCACCGTTACTTGTATCAGCACCTGGTGTACCAGCACCGCCATATGTGGTAGAACAATCTACCCAACCATTGAGCGTACTTGCATCATCGATGTTAGTACCTGGTGCGGCAATAAACATTCCGCTTATTGTTCCAGTTAATGTAACAGTAAAGTTAGCCATTGTTGTTCTTCTAAATGCAAAGGTAAAGTATTGAGCTCCACTTCTGCCTGTGTTCAAGTCTGGGCCTACTGGTAAGTAGCCTGTACTTAAATCTTCTGTATAATGTTGCAGTGTACCTAGTCTTATAATTGCTTCGCTAGTTCCTGCTACTGTTTGAGCACCACTCCAAGCATTGCTTGTATAGAAGTTGGTTGCTGATGCTATAGTTGGAGTATCGCCTGTTCCACTAAATCCTGTTACTCGTTTACCGTAGTCATCAAATCCTGCACCTAAGTCACTGTCTACTATAACAGCACCTTCGTCAAATCCTTGTGGTGCATTTGAATGTAATTGTATCTTGGTAGGTAAGTCAGTGCTGTAAGCACCGTAGCCATCTAAGTTTTGTATCCTTGCTTTAACTTTTTGTATTGCAATTGCTGTACTGCTATTCAGTGTAAAATCTAAATCACCTAATGCGTATGGAGTACCGACACCTGTTTGTGCAATTGGTACGCCACTTGCTAACATTGTTGATGCGCCATCTATTTGTGCATATGTATATCCTGCAGCAGGCGACCCTATAACATCCTGTGATGTGCTTTCGTATCTAGTACTGTCGTCAATTTGTAATATTGTTCCGCTATCTAAGTATGCTTCACCTACTAAGTTGTTTACAGTTAATCCTGAAACTCTCACTTGTGGTGAGCCACCATTGTAATAAGGTATGCCGGATATGTATCTGTATGTTCCTGCAGTTACTTCTGACATAGTAACACTACCTGTGTTTAGAGTAGGTGCTATAATAACATTATCTTTAACAAAATGTACTAAGTTAGTATCACCTGTTGATGTGTGACTCATTTGTAAACTGTGTACGCCTGTTGCTAAAGAAGAAATATTTTTAAATATCCTAGCATCAAACACTTGATAAAAGTTTTGTGGATAAACTGAAGTACTTATTTGATTGTATGCATCACCCTCACTAGTAATATCCAAAGAAGCATTTGAGCCAGTTTCGCTAGTTGCAGTAGTAAATGTTCTGGAGCCTTCTACTGAACCGTTAATCTTTGCACTTAATGTTCCTGCTGAACTATCATATACATTATTTAGAGTGTTAGTGTAAATGGTAGAAATATCTGCCCCGTATCTTCTAATTGAATTTGTTTCTAATGATGCACTGTCACTTAGTGCAGCACCACCTGTATTATTTGTAGCACCACTTGCTAGTAAACCACCTCGGTCGTAACTAGTAGACCATGTTAGTCCTTGTCCGCTTAATCCTGTAGGAGCAGCAGGCACATCTTCTACTTTAACAGTGAAACTGTCACTGTCGGTTTGTGCTGTGATATCTGGTGTACCACTTGCAGTCATTGTGACTGCTTTATTACCTGTTGAAGCACTGCTATAGTCGTGCGTTACATTAGCACCACTAACACTACCTGCACCACTACTTGCTTCTGTAACAGTGACATTAGCACTGCTATCACCAAAGTCATATTCATAACTTTCGCCATTTTGTGTATTATTATCTACAGTAAGTATTGCTCTATTAGTACCTGATAAGTCTGTGCCTTTATACACAGTTGTACTAGCATCGCCACTTGCTCTAAGACTTGAAGTTGTACTTGAACCTGTGATAGTTGCTCTCACATCTGGTTCAACATGTACACTAAAGTTTGAACTTACAAAAGGTGAACTAGTGTGATTGGATATTACAGATAAGTTACCAGTGTAGTCTTGTGCTACACCATTTGCTTGATCACTTGCACTTAAAGTAAATGTATGATCGATTGTGCCACTTGTATCTCCACTTGCACCCGATCCTGTATTAACAGTTGAATCGCTTGTTCCATCGCCCCACTGGTACTTGTATTGTATACCATAGGTTGAATAACTACCGATTGTATTTTCTGTACCATTAGTAAATGTTACAACATGGCCGCTTGTTGCTTCTTCGTTGATGCCGCTGTTATCGTTTAATGTTACTTCCGGAGTATGTGTTGCATACTGTCTAATAGTTAATGAATCGTCAGTTGGTATAACACTAGCATCTGCAGTACTATGACTGTCTAGTGTTACTTGAGTTGTAAATGATCTTTCTGTTTCTGCAGTTTGATCGAATGTATGAGAAAGTCTACCACCTGCACTACCGCCGTCAGCAGTATCATCTGTGATGACTGTATCTGATTGACTGTCTCCCCAATCAATAGTGTATTGAATTGTAGCACCGCCAATATTGGTTGTGGTGTTCTCTAGGTAGTAAGTTGAACCTGCATCTATATCAGTAATAGCACTGCCTCCTGAAGAAGCAGCAAAGTATGCAAAGTCTACAGCAGGGTCACCTGTGAATAATGATACAAAGGATGTCTTAATAACAGTTGCTGAACTACCTGTACCACTACCTTGATTATTGAATGCAGTTATAGTTACATCGAAAGGTGAGTTACTATTATCTGTATAAGTATGACTTGGAGTGGAATCTGTTATTGCAGTATCTGTACTACCGTCGCCCCAATCAATTGTATATCTATTGTCATTACCAACTGCGGATATGTTTAGAGTAGTACTTAATGGAGCACCGCCACTTGCACCTGATGTAACTGTAGCATCTACGCTCTTAACAAAAGTGTTGTTGCGAACATTTTCTATTCCTTCATTTAGTGCGTCGATTGCTTCTGTAACAGAAGTACCTGTAGTTAAAGATTGTACTGCACCATCTGTCCAACTGCTATCAGTTGAATCGCCTAATGTTAATACTCCAGCATTTGAACCTGCAACTACTGTATCGAGTTGCGATTTTGTTACGAAGTGAGTTGATGCTGTAGCATTAGAACCACCCATCGCCGTGAGTGTAGAGCCGGATCCATCAACTACATTGAATGTTCCGTCACCGTTGCTCTTGAGATGCGGACCTTGTTTACCTAATTGTATTGTTTGATTTACACCGGTAAGTCCGTAGTCTTTATGTTCTGCCACTAATGTTATCCCCTACTAAACCATTGATTACTGTATGTATTTATCAACTCTTTACCATTGACATTGATAAGTATATCATGTATAATATGTACTTATAATCAGGAAAAAATATAATGAAAGGAACACATTTAATATTAGGCGATGTACATGCTGTGTACAGTCCTTTTGCTGATGCAGTTAAGTTTGCACAAGAACATAGCCTACACTTAGTTACTGCTGGTGACCTGATTGATAACGGACCTGATGCACATGCTGTGGTTGAACTAATGCTACAAAGAATGTTCATGGGTCAAGCCTCAGGTGTTATGGGTAATCACGAATGGAAGATCATTAGATGGTTAAGAGGCAGAGATGTTAAACTAAGCGGACCTAACTATCCTACAATCGAAGCAATGGAAAAGCACTCAGCACTCAAAGACATGTTTGCTAGATATGCAGAAAAGTTAGAGTTTCAAATGAAACTTAGCGATAACATGTTTGTTGCTCATGCCGCAGTTAAACCTGAATGGTGGATTGATAGAAAAGATACTAGAAGGTCTAATGAATATAACATGTACGGTAATTCAGACAGCTCTAACATGATTGAGTTTAGAGGACAGCAATATCCTAATAGACTTTACAACTGGGTTGATGATGTACCTGAAGGTGTTAAACTATTTGTAGGACACGATCCTCGTCCAATGGTTGGTATTCCTGACTTTGATAACTTTCAAGCAACACCTTTGTCAGTTAAAAACAAGCAAGGTGGCATAACTACTTTCCTTGATGCAGGTGCCGGAAAAGGTGGCAACCTATGGGGTGCAGTAGTAAATAGTGCTAATAACAGTATCGAAGCATTGATAAACTTTGGACAATAGAAATGAAACTAAGTTATAAGGACTGTGGCAATATAGGTTTTACATGTAGCACATTTGATTTGTTACATGCAGGACATATTACTATGTTAGAAGAAGCAAAACGACATTGCGACTTTTTAATTGTTGGTTTGCAAAACGATCCTACAGAAGATAGACCAGAAAAGAACAAGCCAGTGCAGAGCATTGTTGAAAGACAACTGCAACTGGCCGCTGTTAAGTATGTAGATGAAATAGTTATCTACAACACAGAACAAGATCTAAAAGACTTGTTATTATGTTTACCAATTGATGTTAGAGTACTTGGTGACGAATACGAACACAAAGACTTTACAGGTAAAGACATTGCTGAACAACGAGGAAGTAAAATTGTGTACAACGGAAGAGATCATTCTTTCAGTAGTAGCAGTTTGCGTAAACGAGTTGCATTTGCAGACAGTGACTTTGTAAACAAGAACAAATGAATAGATTCTTAAGAGAGAATACATACTACCCTATCAGTGAAGACGACATAGAGAAGTTTGCTCAGAGTGCTATCCATCAAGGACACCCTGGGCTAGAGTATCATGTAACACAAGACAGAAGTCTTATACGAACTGCCTTTGCTAAGAACATGATTAGGCTAGGTAGAAAGTTAGGACTTAAACTAAACACAGTTGGTATGTTTACAGGCAAGCCTGGGTGTGTTACAAGTAAGCACATAGACGGAACATTCGAACATGCGTTTACTTGGAGAGTAGCATACTATGCCAAAGGGGAGGCTTCACCAATAACATGGTTCAAGCCTGTCAACGAGGAAAGTAGTATACGAATAAAAGAGATTGAACATGTAGGTGATGAAAGGAATGCTCCTCCAGCAGGCTATACAGAAGTAGATGCCACTGAAGCAGTACACACAGAGTTACTTGACATGCATTCAGCCTTTGTGAGAACTAACGAACCTCACCAATTAGATATGACGGAAACAACAGAACCTAGACTAACTATCACTGCAACATTTACACCAGAGATAAGTTGGGAAGAATTAAACGAGAGATTAGATGAACTTGAAAGAAACAATTAAATCAGCAGGACTACTAGTAGCAGTATTAGTAGCAAGTAGACTCATTGGGTTACCTGCTAACGTTACACCATTACTAGGACTTGCAGTGTTTGCATCTAGAATGAATTTAAGTCCTTGGGTTACAGTAGGCATACTTGCAGTAACAGATGTATTCTTCTTAGGCTTATATGCACACATGCCAATAGTGTATGCTTGTATGTTTAGTGCATACTTCATAGGCAAGTACATGAGTAATGTGTATGCCTCAGGTGCAGTAAGTGTACTTGTATGGCATGTAGTAGTTAATGCAGGCCTTACATTCCCTCCGTTTAGTCCAGAAGCAATGCTATTCGATATGAGACTACTAGTTAGTACATTGGCATTTACAGCATTACTGGATATAACACAACGCATAACACAACTAGGAACACTTGACAACAAGCAAGTATTGTAGTATAATATATGAAAGATAAGTTTAAGCAGGCTTATATGGATGTTGCAGAAAGGTTTGCACAACTAAGTCATGCACAACGAGCTAAGGTTGGTGCTATCATTGTTAAAGATGATCGTATCATAAGCATAGGGTATAATGGTATGCCCTCTGGTTGGGATAACTGTTGTGAAGATGTAATAAGAGAAGACGAAGTAGGGTTTCGAATAACAAAAACTAAGCCAGAAGTTTTACATGCAGAAACAAATGCTATTGCTAAACTAGCACAAAGTAGTGAGAGTGGCAAGGACGCTATTTTATTTTGTACACACTTACCATGTATAGAGTGTGCTAAACTAATTTATCAAAGTGGTATCAAAGAAGTATACTACCGAGAAGAATATAAAGCCGCTAAAGGAAGTGGTAAAGAATTTTTAATAGAGAGTGGAATAACAATAGCTCAATACTAACAGGTAAAGAATATGACAACAAAAAGTACAACACAAATGACCAAAGCAGAACTCATCGAAGAGATTAATAGACAGCGTGGTGTTATTGGCGACCTCAATCAAAAGATAGATGAACTAGAAGGCATGGCTATACAAAGCGATGCTAAGCCACTAGACGCAGATGCTAGTAGGTTACTTAGTTCAATGAATGCAAGAATCAAAGAGCTAGAAGCAAAAGTTAATGACTAAAGTATTTGTTTACGGCACACTAAAATCAGGTGGAGCCATAAGAGGACTAGATGGACAACCGGGTGCAGAACTCCTAGGAGATGCTGTAACAACTGACGCTAGTTATACATTGTTTGACCTAGGTTCCTTTCCAGCAGTTGGCATTAAAGGCAACAACAAGATCAAAGGCGAAGTGTGGGAAGTAGATGATAAAGTATTTGCATCATTAGATGCTATTGAAGGTTACCCAGACTTCTATGATCGTAAACAAATAAGTTCAACCAAAGGTAACACTTGGATATACTACATTCCAGGCATAGAAGAAGAACATCACATATACAGAGACATTGCTAAGATAGGCAATGAGCCAGGTAAGGCATTGGAGTGGAATGCGTGAAGCTATTACTAGCCGGTGATAGTTTTGCAGAGCTTGGTGGTTATCGTAATCACTACACTACTTCAGGTTACTCAGAACAAGACACAGGACAACCTAACTCAGACACAGATGTAAAACATTGGGTTGAACTACTTGGCGAAGAACTAGGTTACGATATAGTAACGCACGGCATACCAGGTGCAGGTGTTAGTTCAAGTTCGTTTGTGGCATTACAACAATTGATCACAGGTAACTACGATGCTATGATATTTGTAGTAAGTCATCATGGTAGAACAATAATGCACAAAGCCATAGACAACTCCTGGAACAAGTGGAAAGATATTGCATACGAAGATATTGTATTTCGCAAAGGCATCGATGTATATCATAACAACAAAGCATTCAGCAAAACATTTCCAGTGCATCATATAGAACAAGATGAAGCAGGTGTAGTTCACACAAATGCAGAGAATGTATTAGAAGCAATAGGACCAAAAGAAATTGATTATAGTATCTTTGGAGAGATACACAAAGACATTCAAGATGCAGGTATCGCATACTTACAACAAAAAGTAGGCTTCAGTTATATGCATGATGCTGTAACGAGTATTGTTACACTAAACAGTTATTGCGATAAGCACAACATACCTGTGGTGTTTGCAAGTGCCTTTCCCAATGGTGTAAGTGAAACCATAGACGCATTAGACATTGGCTACAAGCATTTTCCTTTCCACAAAGCAGAAGAAATGTATAATTTTATTGCCAGAGATCGCTACCCTTCACACTATAATACTACAGAACACAAACAGATATACAATTTATTCACAAAATACTATCCAGAATATAAAACAATGTTCGGTCAAAAGGATTAAATAATAGCATACAAACAGGTACACACATGACAAACAAAGAAATTAGAGAACTATTCTACGCCTACAACAGCAGAGACGGAGAGCCTTTAAAACTAAGCAAACACTTTGACGATGCACTAAAGCGTCATATCAAGCGTGGCGACTTTGCAGAAGATACTATTGTGCCCATTGGGTTAGGTATTGTAAAGCAACTTCGTGACTACAGCAGTAAGCATCGTGTACACAAAGTTGTAATAGGCATGAGCGGTGGACTAGACAGTGCATTAACTGCAAGTCTATTCAAAAGTGCAGGTTGGCAAGTAACAGGAGTTACTATGCCTATACATCAACACGAAGAAGAAACACAACGAGGCATTGATGCTTGTGAAGCATTAGAAATAGATCACGTACACATTGACTTAACAAAACCTTTCAACTACTATGTAAAGTTCCTCAAAGACTTAGACATTGACTTCACCAAAGAACTCAAAGACTTAAACATGAAAGAACAAACAGTACGCAAAGGTAATGTTCGTGCAAGACTGAGAATGATCACACTGTACAACCTAGCAAGTAAACTAGGTGGCATTGTGGGTAGCACAGATAACTTCAGTGAACTAACAGCAGGCTTTTGGACACTGCATGGTGATGTTGGTGATGTTGCACCTATACAGAGTTTGAACAAGAGTTGGGAAGTACCAATGTTGGCAGCAACACAAGGACTACCAGAAGAAATTATAAGGGCCACACCCACAGACGGCTTGGGCATTAGCAGTGGCGACGAAGATGCATTAGGCTTTACTTATGCAGAACTAGATATCACATTACTGAATACCATGCATGGCGAACATGGCGATAAACCTACGCAAGAAGATCAAGACACAGTTGATCGCATCATTAACCGGATTGGTTCAACTAGTTACAAGAGACAAAATCCTGTAAACTTTGACCATCCAATATCCGCTGACTGGCGTTATCAGCAGCTAGGCGGACTTGACATGAACCTGATAACACCAAACCTAGGAGAAGACTAATGGATCCAATTAGTATTATTATTGGGTTAGTAGTAGTAGCAGGTATTGCCACAGTTGTTTATCAAAGTCAAAATGAAGACTCAAGTAAACCAGCAGTAGGTAAAGTGCCAGCCAAGAAGGCTCCAGTTGCAAAGAAAGCACCTGCAGCATCTACAACACCCACAAAGAAGAAAGCAGAACCAAGTGCAAGAGTTAAAGCACTTAAAAGTTCTGAAGCAGTTAAAGCAAATGCACCAGTGGCAAAGAAAGTGCCTACTAAAACAGCATTGCTAAAACTAACAAAGGCCAACATTGAAGTTGAAGCTCGTGAGCACGGTATAGAGTTAGACGCTCGTAAAACCAAAGAGAACATGGTAGCAGACTTTCAAAAGCAAGCCAAAGCAAACGCTAAAGCAGCTATCAAGTAAGTAGACTGGTTAGCACTCGGAAAAAGGGGCACTATGCCCTTTTTTTCTGATAAGTATATAGTTAATATAAGGAACAGGAGCGGCACACCTTACCGTCCGCAAAAAATTTAAAATGTCAAAAACCCAAAGATATCGTAAACAAATCTCTTCAGATATGGATCAACTTCAAGCGGCTATGGAAGCACAACAGCACATACAGAATCCAACAGTGATCGAGTGTATGCTGGATAGTTTAAGTACCCGTTGGACATTCCTGTGTGAAGAAGATCGAGACTATGTACAAGGTTGTCAAACAGCATTAAGTGAGGGCATAGAATGGAACGTGAACCAATAGAAACTCGAATCCAGCATAGACTAAACCTGCTAGAAGTTGCACTGTGTGATGACATGCATTTGCGTGACCCTGATAGTGTACAAGCTCTATTGCAAAAGATCGCTGTGCATGATGCTATATTAAGCAAAGAAGATCGTGACTATGCATTAAGTGCTCAGCGTATAATAGATGAACAAATACCTTATGACGGAACTTAAATATATCCCATATATAACACTAGCACTTAAACGTGATAGAGTTGCCTCAGAACAACTAGATGCTATAAGAGCTATATTAGTTGAACACTTTGATAATACCAAAGTCTCATTACATACATTACCTTATGGACAAAGCACTGCACGTGTTGAGTTTGCCTCTCATTCAGATGTTGCACTTAGCAGAGTGTTTAATGTGTTAGGTGAATGGAATGCTATATAGCAACCTAAAAAACTACGTGTAAAAATTTTTAATAGCGAGTAAGAGCACCTTTTTATAGTGTAGCGACATATACACACTATACCCCAACTACATAACACTATACAGTAAGTTAGAAGGCTATACGCCTTAAAGCTCTGTAACGGCGGTTACAGTCGCTTTGACTTCTACTTGGAGTATATGTACACACTATAGAGAACAATTGAACACAGTGCAACACAGTGCGTTAGTGTGGCTATATAGAAGGGGTCTATACGTATAGGTAAAAAATCTTGTACGCAATCGAAAGCCCCCACAGTAATTTTGTCAACCTTTTAACGTGTTAACCCCCTACCCCCCACCAAATTCGAAAAGAAATATTTTCCAAAAAAAAGCACACGGTTAAGTGTGCTTTAGTGTATACTACTATGTGCTATGCACTAGCCTTGCTTTTGAGGGCAGCTAACTGTGTTTCCAGGGCTGCTATTTGCTGTGGCAATGCGTTGCCTTGCTCCTGGATTAAGTGCTTGTAGTCCCATGCTACGCTCTCATCCTCGTCTGGTGTATGAGTATACTTAGCAACAGCATTGTATACTGTCTCCGACACTTCCTCACGCACAACTGTGTCGCCGTAAAAGTCGTCGTCTAACACGTTGTATGCTTCCTGCACACTGTATTCTGGGTTGTCTACTACACTATTGCCTATTGCATATGCACATTCATAATAGTGTTGTGACATATCCATTTGGTCTTGTATGTTGTAGTGTGCAAAGTCGCTGTCCTCGCATATAGTAAATTCGCCTGCAAAGTGTGTAGGCGCAGTCTCGCAGTACAAGTCCCATGCTATACTTGCTAAGTGTAATGCGGTTAACTTATTACTAACTGCAAAGCTAGGTGTGCTAATAAGGGTTGTGTTGATAGTTTGTTTTTGCATAGTTACTCCCATAACTGGTGTAGTTTTAATTAACTACAAACGTATTATAGCAGAAAAGGGCACTGTGTCAAGTACCCTCTTACTGTGTTGTGTATTATAACCAGGCGCCGAACTTGAAGTCTTTGTCACGCATTAAGCCAATTGAATGGAGGTGATGCCAAGCACTGTTCCAACCATCTCTGCCCGATGTGCCCATGTCAGTGTTGTTGGTTAGCTGCTCCATTGTCCACACTGTGGTGCCGTTTGCTAAGTGGTCGCTTAACATCCATTCATAGATTTCAGCATTGCCATAGTTGTCATCAGGATAGCCATTGCCGTCTTCCATCATCTCAGTCCATGGATCATAGTCGTCGCCCATCTCAGCCATTACTTCCGCCACTACACGTTCCGTGTGTTGAGCAGCAGCAATCTCACTAGCAGCCATATCCTCTAACTGTTTAGCAATTGAGTCAGGGTTAAAAGGCACAGTGGGTGCTTTGGCTAGGTTGTATATGATGAACTGTGCTTGTAAGTCATGTGTTAGCAGGAAGTTACTGGCGTCTTTGGCAGTTGCAAAGTAACGTCCACTGTGTACATGGTGGATGCCACTGTCATTTAGTATAACAAAAGGAAAGGACATAGTTGCACTGTAAGGCTTAGGCTTGCGAAAAGTGTTTAATAAGCGTTGAGCGAAGGTGGTTAGTAGTTTTAGCATATTGTGTTACTCCCATAACGTGTTAATATGTACATAGTATAACAGTTTCTGCGGCTATGTCAACCGCAGATTGCTGTAACAATGGGGGTTACAGCGGAGAACCAAGGTGCAAGAACCAGGTTAAGAACAGTCGAAGGTGTAACAAGAACTACAGGATCAGCGGTGTGTACAGACTCCACTGCTATGGCATCGCTATCCTGCAGGTCAAGGTGTTGCAAGGTGTTGCAAGGTGTTCCCCGGGAGGGAGGTTCTAGACCAAGGTCCTATCATAAATAGTTACATGAAGCTATCAGAGATAACAAAGCCTAGAACAAAGCCGGCAGAACCAGAGCTAGAATCAGCAAGTGCAGACCTATGCAAGAGTTCTAAGTCGGATGAAGAGCTGGGTGCAAGTAATCTGGCTAGTTGTAAAAGCCAAGGTCTTCGTGCTCGTAAATCCAAAGTAAAGCACACCATCAAAGGCAAGCGTCAAAGCATAGACGGCGACAAGGTTAAGGGCAAGAAGTATGGCGGCCCTCTACCAGACTGGGACTAGTTAACACCCATTAGAACTACACACAGCGTCTCTAAGCAACGATCTCCTATACACTATAGTAACACTTATCCTACCCAAAACCCACCGCTTATAACGCATTGTTTTATATAGTATAAAAAGGTTGACATATACCCTTCTAGAGTGTATAATATATGTATATTAACGCAAACAGGGTAGGAACTATGAGCATAAGTAAAATTCAACAACAGATCGCAACTGGCGAGTATTCAACAACTGAACTTAGTGGTTTAATCACATTCATACAGGGTGTTAAGACTAATCAAGTAAAGCGTTCGATTGCAGTAGGAGACCAAGTCTTCGTAGTGCAAAAGACCAAGCGTACATTGGGCACAGTAGAGAAGATCAACATCAAGAAAGCGATTGTTAATATGCCAGGAGGCCGATACAATGTGCCACTGGCTATGCTAGAACTGGCTTAAACCAGTTCGTCCGGTTAGTGCTACTCCCATAGCATTCAACCAAAAGCACACACTACTCCCATAGTGTGTGCTTTTTTTTGGCTATTCCACCATGATATCACACTATACGTGCAGCGGGGCCTCCGGTTCTAGTGGTTGACATCCGCCTAAAAGATGTTATAATATACACATAGATAGGCAAACAGGGTTAGGGCTACCGAATTCCCAAAGGTGTAGGAGACAAACACCACCAACGACTATAGTATATGCATACCGATCTACCGGTTTTACACTATACGTGCAGCGGGGCCGGCTAAGTTATTGATCTAAAAGAGGTTTATCCACCTTGACTTCCGCCCATTATATCGTATAATATATGAAATTAAACAGGATAGTGT
>WLWF01000779.1_pt1 | contig 29743 bp, 40 predicted proteins | sample 6718331 | NCBI WGS metagenome assembly WLWF01 (sample SAMN12718692, study PRJNA515312) | sponge metagenome | isolation source: marine sponge | host: Mycale hentscheli | place: New Zealand: South Island, Marlborough, Capsize Point | collected 2003-05-01
TTAAAAGGAAGAGGAGTATTTAACATGGGTGGTGGCGTTATGGATCTTGGTGGTATGGAAAAAGATTATAGATTTAACGGTGGCTTTGTTCCAATTGGAGAGTATGAAAAAAAAGATGATGTACCAGCTAGATTATCTAAAAACGAATTTGTATTTACAGCCGATGCAGTAAGAGCTGCAGGCGGAGGAAGTATTAATAAAGGTGCTAAAAAAATGTATGACACAATGAAAACATTAGAAGCACAACCAACAGCTAAAAGGATGACAGCATAATGGCAACACAATACGAAACAGCTGGTTTATTACCTTCAGGTGTATTACAACCTTACGGACAAAATATTCTTAAGTATGGTATCGGGCAACTAGGAACTCCTATTGATGTTGGAAAATTAACTCCACAAGTTGCTGGGCAAACTGCATTTCAACAACAAGCTGCACAAGGTATTGCAGATCTTGGTGGACTAGGACAAGTTCAAAGAGATGCAAGCGGACAGGTTACTGGATTTACAGGGGGTACAGGAGTTGCAAGTTATCAACCTTACCTAGACGATATTTCACAGCAACAATTATTAGATCCAGCACAAGGTTACCAAGCATTTATGTCGCCTTATCAACAACAAATTATAGACACAACTTTGGCTGATTTTGATAGACAAGCACAAATTGGTAAACAAGATGTATCTCAGTCAGCATACACTGCTGGAGCTTTCGGTGGTTCTAGACAAGGTGTTGCAGAAGCTGAGTATCAATCTAACTCTGATAGAAACAGAGCAGCATTACTTGCAGGTTTATATGGTCAAGGATACAATCAAGCATTAACACAACAGCAACAACAGTTATCTAATCTACAAGGAATGGCTACTTTTGTACCTGGACTACAACAACAAAACATTGCAGCGTTTGATGCACTAGGACAACAAGATCAGTTACTAGAACAATCTAAACTAAATGCACTAGCACAAGCTAATCAAAGTGCATATCAATTACCACTAGATAGAATTACAGATGTAGCTAATATTTATGGTACTGTATCTGGTGCAATGCCTGGTTCACCTACACAAAAATTTGCACCTAATCCATTACTAACTGGTATTGGTGGTTTTGCTAATATGTACACTACACTAGGTGGATCTGCTATGACACGAGGAGCACCAGCACAAACTTTAGCTCAAATTCAAGCTAGTGAAAGAGGTTTAGGAGAACTGACAGCATAATGTATAATAGAATTTTAAAAAGACCAATGTTTAAAATGGGTGGCAGAAGCTACTCGGCGCAAGGAACAGGCATCACGTCTGGTTTAGATACACCTAGAAGAGGATTAGTACAGTATCCAGGTGGATATGCAGGTGAAGACACTAGAGAAATTATAGCTAGCGAAAGAGAAGAACTTTTTAAAGCTCCTGATGGACAAAATGTTATGGACATTATATCATCTTTTGGTGTGTATGCTTCTCCATACAAAGAAGATGGCACAGCAAAAACATCTGGTGAAATGGGTTATGAACAAGCAAAAGATATTACAAAATTAAGAAAAGATAGAAAAGATCAACAGGATCTTGCTAAGTTAACAGACTTAGAATCTAGAGAAGCAAAAATTATAGCTGATGAAAAGTTTAAAGCAGATAAAGAAATTACAAAACTAGGTATAAGAGAGTTAGAAATAGACGCACAAAATAGATATTTTCAAGAAGCAGATAAAATATATAGAGAAGCACTAGAGAAAACAAAATCTGCTCAATTTCCTAACGGTAACCCCGCAGACATTCCTCAAGACACATTAAGAAAAATTGAAGATTTAAAAACTATTGCAAGTAAGGGAAAATACTTTACTTATGCCGATGCAGTTATAGCTGCAGAAGAAGCTTTTCCTTTAGATAATGCTAAATTGTTTAAAGAATTTGGAGTGGATGGTATTCAAGAATTAAGAGAAGCTCATATCTATAAATTAACTGGCGGTATGTTTGGCAAACCTATGCCTAAAGCAGAAGGTGGTAGAGTTGGTTACAATATGGGTACTGGTATAGAAGGTGCACAACCTATGCCAGCTGCTATGAGTGTATCAGAAACTATAGATACTCCTAATATGGAAATGACAGAAACAGAAACTATGACATCAAGTGACAATGACGCTTTAGGGATAGATGCCGATCCTACTGAAACTTATAAAATACTTAGAGCAAAGCTTCCTCAAGAAATTACTGACGAAGTAGTTCAATTAATTTCTTACAATGTTAAAGCGTTTGAAGATTTTGCATCTATTGAAAGTCAAGAAGATGTTTTAGATTTTAACAATAAGTACGGAGTTGAATTGGTATTACCTGCAGCAACCGTCTAGGAGAAAACCGTGGACAGTATTACCGAAAAATTATTAAAAGTTTATAGTTCTGACGAAGAAAAATCTGACTCAACAGAAAAAATAACAAAAGAAAAAGTTATAGAAGAAACAGGACCGTATGCAGATTATAATTTAAGTGTACCTGCTGGTGATTATTTAAAAAGTATTATAGATAAACCTAAGGAAGAAAGAAATTTTATTGAAAGAAGTATGCTTTCAATAAATAAAAGTTATAAAACCAATAAAATAAAAAATGAAAAAGCCAGCGCAAAACCTATATTAGATAAGTCTGATAAAAAAATATTAAGAACTTTAAACAATAGAGGAGATGTAGAAAGATTATTTTCTATTTTTAATCAAGACAACAAACTTGTTAAACAGTATTTAAAAGAAGTAAGTGAAACAGGTAGTTCTACTTTATTTTCTGATACTAAAAACCTTTCATATATAAAAAAGAATTCTCATCCAGAAGATTTTAAAAAATATCAAGACTTTCTTTATTTAGGTAAGGGAATGTATGACTTTACTTATAGAGGTAAAGAAGACGCTGGTAAATTAGCTACAAGAAAAATTGCAACTAATAAACTAGTTCAACCTTTTGTTGGTTTTGGTGTAGGTATATATAATGCATACCAAGGAGCAACAGAATTAGCTGCTGTAGGTTTAGATTTAAGTGGTCTTACAGAAAACTCTTTAAGAAATTTAGAAAAAGCTTTTCCTGCTTTAGATTTAGAAGAATTGTATGGAGAAGGAAGTGGAGGAATTTCTAAAGCAGTAGCAGTATTAACTCAATATGGATTGGGATTTGGTGTTGCTAAAAAAATTGTAACAGGTTTATTAAAACGAGCAGGTAAAGTTACTGTAGCAGGAGCAACAGTTGCTAGTGCTGTAGATAAATATGCCAAAATAAATAAATACACTCAAGGTTCTACAAGTCTTGCAAAGTTTGGCGGTTACTGGGCACTACCTGCAACTATTGGAGACACTGTTGTATCTAATCAATCTAATATAACATTAGGGGAAATATTTGGAGACAGTAAAAGTGGAAACCTTTTAAAAAAAACTTTAGCTAATAGTAAACTTATAGATTTAGATGGTTTAACAGGTAAAGAAAGAGCTGCTGCTGTTTTAAAAAACAAATTAATATTTGGAGCAGAAGGTGCTGCTTTGTTTGGTGGAATGACTTTAATTGGTCCTAGTTTAAAATTAGCAGCTAGAACTGCAGGACTTGGTATGAAGTATGTAGCAGAACCTGCATTACTAACTCTTCCTTCAAAACTATTAACTTATGAAATTGCTAAACAACCTTTGGCTATTGCTAATCCTTGGTCACGATTAAAAAATTTTCCATTAAGTAAATACTTTAGTAAAGATGGTAAAAAAATAAAAATGCCAGAATCTATATGGAGAGCAAAAGATTTAAATGCGTTGCAAAAATGGATTGCTAAAAGTGAAATAGCCACAGATCTTACTTCTGTACCAGGGCTAGTTAGACTAGTTAAAAAAGGAGTTACAAAATCATTAGAAAAAACAACAGGAATTCCTAAATTTGAAATGTGGAAATTTAGTAACATACAACGAGGCACTAAAGCAGAATTTTTTAAAGGAATATCTAATTTTGCTTATGCACGATTTAAATCTGATTTTGTTTTTAATAAACAAACTGGAGTTATAAAAAGAAGACAAGAAGACCTAATGCGTAAAGCAAGAAAAACAGTCGATTTATTTATGAAAAATATAGATCGTTCTATTTATAAATTAGTGGGAGCAGGTTTTACAGATGCTGTTTTTACTTCAAGAACATCTAACGCTGCAATGAGAATGTGGGATGATGTATTAGAAGTTTTACGAGGAAATAAAACACTTGAATCGTTACCTAAATCATTAAGACTTAATACTAAGTTAATAAGAAAATTAATTGATGATCAAACATTAGAATTAAAACCTTTATTAAAAGATGACGCAATAGATCTTAAGGATACTTTAATAGCTAATATGGGTAAGTATTTACACACAAGTTATGAAATATTTAGAAACTCTAAATGGAATCCACCTAAAGAAATATATGAAGACGCTGTTAAATATTTTGAACAATTATTAAAACCTACTAATGCAAAACTAACTAAATCTGAATTAAGATTAAAAGCAGTAAGAAAAGTCGAAGATATATTAGCTATTGGAAGAAGTGAAGGATCGACTGCTATGAAAAGACTGCAAGATATTGCTAAAGAATCTCAAAAAATTAGAGTGGGTGAAGGAATTTTAAAAGCTAAAGTTAACGTACCCGAAGCTATAGCTCAATTAATGGGAAGAGTTGATGACCCTAAAAATATAATTATTAACACTGTAATGGAACAAGCTCATACAATTCATTCTTTTAAAGCTTATAAAGATATGGCTAGAATAGGTTTAGAATCTACGGGTTCTGGTAAATGGATTTTTAAAAGTCCAGAAGACTATTCAAATTGGTTAGTTGAAAGAAAAAGAGCTGGAGATATTTCAGCTGATTTTACAGGTCAAGGCGTAGTACCGATTACTGTTAAAAAAGCATACAATGTAGATTTAGAAGGAGTGTTTAAAAACGCTGATGGCAGTGACATGTATGCCATACCTTCTATGGCAAAAGCTATTAGTGACGATACAATGTTAGCAGATCTTTTATTAAAAATTCCTTTTTTTAAAAGTGCTTTAGCTATTAAGGCTGGTGTTCAAATAAACAAAACTGTTTTATCTGTTATGACTCAAATGAGAAACATAACTACTGCAGCGTCTTTTGCGTTAGCTAATGGCCACATGGGTGCAGGAGCATCGGTAGCTGATAATTTTGAAATGTTGTTTAAAGAATTAATAGGAAAAACAAAAGACCCTAAAAAATTAAGGGAACTTTTAGAGGAAGGTTTAGAAGCAGGAGCTTTAGATTCTTCTACAATTGCCACTGAATTAGAAAAAGTTATCCCTGAATTAATGGGTACAAGTACAGCTTATTTAAGAAAAAAATCAGCTGAAAAATTATCTGGCACAGCAGGTTCTACTGCAGAAGCAACTTTAAGAGGTTACGAAAATTTAGGCAAAACATCAGATCAGATTTTTGAATGGATGCTTACTAATAAAGGTTTGGCTGGAAAAGTTGTACAAAAATCTATTGAAGCATATCAAATGGGAGACAACATTTGGAAACTATTTGGTTATCAATTTACTAAATCACAATTAAAACCTGCTTTAAAAAATTTAGATGATGTTAGAAAATACTTTAGAGAAATTGAAGGTTACGAATGGAATCCATATAAAGCTGGTAGTTCAACGGCTGGAACTAATGGAAGAAATTTAAAAACTTTAGAAGATGCTATAAAAGAAATAGCAGGAATACAAGTTAGGAATGTATATCCTAACTATTCTATGGTTCCAAGAGTTGTAGGAACTATTAGAAAAATTCCTATTATGGGAAACTTTGTTGGATTTACTTCTGAAATGTGGAGAAACTCCTTTCAAATGTTAACAAGAGGAACAAAAGAATTAAAATCTTCCAACCCTTTTATAAGACAAATGGGTGCTCGAAGACTAGCTGGATTCACTGTAACCACAGGAATTATGGGACCAGTTGTATATGATACAGCTTTAAAAATGTCAGGAGTTCCAGGAGAATTAATTGAAAAATGGAAAGAAAGATTTGCTCCTGAGTATCAAAAGTATAGCACAATGATTCCTATTTCTTATGACAAAGATAAAAAAACAATTATGGCAGTAGATTTTAGTGCTATGATGCCTTACGATGATGTGTCCAAACCTTTTAGACAAGCTTGGGAAATGATTCAAGCAGGAGGTACAACTGATCAAGATGTATTTGATGTATGGTATAATGCTTTTGTTAAATCTACATTAGCAGGTATTCAACCTTTTGTTTCAGATGCTATTTGGTGGGAAACAGCAAAACCTTTTTTACCAGCATTTGTTCCTGGAAGTACAAGACAAAAAAAACCAGATGGAAGTGTAAATAGAGCAGTAGATAAAAATGGAATGATTATTGTAGACTATGTTAATGATAGAGATAATGCTTATGCTAAAACATTAAAGTATATATACGATAAAACTCTTCCAACTACTTTACAAAATATAGAAAAAATAGTTAAATCTATGCAAGGACAAGTTTCTAGGTCTGCAGTTGCCTATGACCCTGAAACAGAAGTAATTAAAACTATCACTGGTTTAGGTATTACAAAAATAGATCCAATTAGAAATTTTAGATACAAAGTAGTTGCAAGAGCAACGGAATTATCAAATGCTAAAAGTAGATTTAGAGGTCCAGCCTTAGATGGAGATAAATTATTAAAAGATGCCATAGAAATTAAAAATGGATATCCAGGTAATGCTACACATGTAAGTGATTTATATGATAATTTACAAAAAAATCTTTATCGTATTTGGAGTGAAACTTATAAAGATATTGAAGTTATGAAATTGTTTTATGATGAAGATGAAATTAGAACTATTTTAGAAGATAGAAGAGGTTATAGTAAAGACGATACTGATGCTTTATTAGATGGTTTTTATATACCAAGTAAACTACCTAACTTAAATACATATACTAAAAATATGAAAGCAGAAGAAACAGGACCTTTTCAACAAAGGCTTAAAGAAATTAATCGACAATTGGGAACAGAGTATGAAATTGAAGATTTTATTAATGAAGAAGTATTAGAAAACATTTATGATAAATGGGATACATTAAAATTAGGTATTAATATTGCTGATCAAGAGGAAGCTTTAAATGTGCCAGTTAAATTTAAATTAAAAGAATATAGAAAAGAAATTAAAAGAGACAGACTTTTAAAAAAATTACAACGTAATAAGTTTATTGGACAAAACTTTATAGGAGAGACACCAACTTCAGAAAATACTGTTAGACCGTTTAATGCTAAATCTGACAATCAAGCATCTTTAGTCAAGCCTAACGTACCAAGCGACACGGTTCCAGTGTCAGAAGAAACTATTAAAACAGCTTCTATTCCGAACAATGTTAATGCAGCAACAGGGTTGACACGGATAGAGGATGCATTATTATCTAACACTGAAAAAGCTATCAAGTTAGGAAATAGAAGGAGGGTAACTTAGTGGCTAAAAACGCATTACAAAAAATAGAAGATCATGAAAAGCTTTGCAGAATTATGCAAAAGCAAACTCATGATAAAATACATAAGTTAGAACGCCAAATTAACCGTGTAGAAAGCATATTATTAGTGTCTACTGGAGCGTTGATATCAGGTATGGCCTATGTTATATTTGCGTTAATCATACAATAAAAAAATTTTTCATGCAACTATCAAAACATTTTACCTTAAGAGAAATGACCAATTCTATGACGGCTCAACGTAAGGGCATAGATAACACACCAGGATCAGCAGAAATTAAAAACTTAGGAGATCTGTGTTATGAGGTTTTAGAGCCACTTCGTGCACATTTTGATAAACCGGTCACGATTACATCAGGATACCGCTCAGAAGCGCTCTGTGAGGCTATAGGGTCCAAAAAAACCTCGCAGCATGCGAAGGGCCAAGCCGTCGACCTAGAAATTTTTGGCGTGCCAAATATTAAGACAGCTTACTGGCTACAAAATAACGTAGATTTCGATCAATTGATCATGGAGTATTACGACAAAGACGATCCGGCAGGGGGATGGGTCCACATATCTTATCACGAATCAGATTCAAACAGAAAACAAGTGTTGACCTTTGACGGGAAAAAATACACTGAAGGTCTTCCCGATATGGAATGGAAAGGTGGAAAAGTCGTAGGATAAAATTACACCGCTCCCATATGTATATCCTATAATTTCCTATAACCAATCTTTTAATTCTTCACCCATTACTTCAGAAGCAATATTTATTTTTTTAACTAAAGCTTTTACAATTCTTTCATCAACTGTATCTTCAGCAATTAGATCAATGTAAGTCATAGGTTTAGTCTGACCAATACGATCTATTCTAGCTTCTGATTGTGTTCTTTTTTCAAGATCATAACCATTAGAATAATAAACCATAGTACTAGCTGCAGTTAAAGTGATACCATAACCACCTGTTTGTGGCGTACCAACTAAGAATCTAACATCACTTTCATTGTCTTGAAATTTAGCAATGTTATCTTGTCTTTCTTCGTTAGGAGTTTTACCATAGTAAGTTACAACAGAGTTATCCCCATATTGTTTTTTAATATGTTTTACTATTGTTTCTATGTCGTACTGATAATGTGCCCATATTACAACTTTACCGTGTACTTCTTGTAAAACTTCTAAAAGTTCTGACAGCCTATTATTTTTTATTTCCTGGACCGAACCATCATCAGCTTTAAAGTGGCCACAAGTTATTTGATGTAGTCTCATTAACTGAGTCAAGGCACTGGCAGTTGTAATCATCTTGCCATTCATTAAGGCTAATGCCATTTTCTTCATCTGTTGATACACTTTATCTTGTTCTGGAGTTAATGTAATAATACGTTTCATAAATGTTTTTTTAGGTAAATCTAAACAATCATCTTTTAATACACGATATGAAAAATTTTTTAATTTTTCGGACAGTTCACCAAGGTTTTTATAACCTACTACTATTTCTACAGATCTTCCGTTAAAATGTGCTTTACGCATTATGGCATACCTAGTTCTAAAAGTATAATAAGAAGAATGATCTAATAAAAATTCGTCTAAAAATTCACATTGTTTATATAAATCTAATGGAGATTTTGTTACAGGAGAACCTGTTAATATACGTCTATACTTAGCATATTTACCTACACCCACTATGTTTTTTGTACGTTTAGCTCCAGGATTTTTAATAGTTGTAGACTCATCAATAGCCATGTATGTGCTATGACAATTTAAAAATTTAGCTGCAAAGTCTAATCCTTTTTTTGTAGAAAATGCTTCTACATTCATAATAAGAATATGAAGATCTTCTCCTGGTTCGAACAAAGTGTCTAATAATTTTTGTTGTTTTTGATTAATAGTTGCTTGCCACAATACTGCCTTATGTTCTATGTGGTCTGGTAAATGAGTAGGAATTTCTTGAGAATACCAGTTTTTGTATACACCTTTAGGTGCAATAATAAGAGCTCCATTAATTTTACCCTTGTCATAAAGCATTGCAATATTATCAATTGCTACTTTTGTTTTACCAGTTCCCATTTCCATAAAATATGCAAATACTTTTTTATTCCATGACTTTTCTAATGCAGTTAATTGATGTGCATAGGGTTTTGTTTTAAATTTGTAGTCCATAATTAATTCTTCTTTCTAGTTGACAATATAGTATTGTACGCTTATATTGTCAAGCATGAAAGAAAATAAACCCGAGCCTATAGTTTATGTATTACAAGAAGTACCAGGAACCCAAGCAGGGCGTCCTAAATTTAATATTATTGGTGCACAAAAATATGGTAAACTAAAAGTTCTTCTAAGAGAAGATAGTCAAGTTGTTATGAGTCCTGGACCTATAAAACGAAAACTAGAAAGATTATTAAAAGATTTTAATGACAATGATTATTTATTATTGTCAGGTGATCCACAAATAATTTTTATGGTTGGCGCTGTTATTGCAAAAGTAAATAATGGTAGAGCTAAAAGTTTAAAATGGGACAGACAAGAACATACTTATTATCCCTTAGAATTTGATCTATACGAGAAAGGAGAAATAGATGAGTAATGAAGACCTAACACAACAGTTTGAGGCAGATTCGCCTCAACAAGTAAATGAAATTGATAATGTAAATAGTTTATCTGATTATGTTATCCAGTTGCAATCTTTAGAGGACGAGGTTAAAGTTCTTGAAGAAAATTTAAAAAGAAAAAAAGAAGCAGCTGATAAAATATCTGAGGAAGTAATTCCGGAGATAATGGAAAATATGAAATTAAAAACTCTTAAACTTCAAGATGGCTCAGCCATAGAAGTAAAAGAGATTTATGGCGCTAGTATACCTGTAGCAAACAGAGAGAGCGCATACAAATGGCTTCGAGATAATGACCTGGGTGATCTTATTAAAAATGAGATTACTGTTTCCTTTGGTCGTGGCGAAGATAACAAGGCTAACGATTATGCTAGTCTTGCTGAGAAGAATGGATATCAACCTACACAAAAAATGAAGGTTGAACCTATGACTCTCAAAGCACTGTACAGAGAGCGAGTAGAGAGTAATCTTGACTTGCCTTCTGAACATTTTAACCTGTTTAAGGGAAACAAAACAAAAATAACAAGGAGCAAATAACATGACACAAGAAGCAAGCGACCTTACGGTCAAAAAAGAAGGTGCGATAGCTACTCTAGATTTTGAAACAGACTCAGGAATGGGTTTAGAAAATATAGAGAAAGACGACTTAGCTTTACCGTTTCTAAAACTGCTGCAAAGTGGTTCTTACGAAACTAAAAAGAAACATGCTAAGTATGTAGAAGGTGCAGAAGCTGGAATGTTCTACAATACAGTTACAAAAAAACTGTATAGTGGGGAAAAAGGTATTAATGTAATACCTTGTTTTTATAAAATGACATACCCAGAATGGGCACCGTTTGAACGAAGTGAAGGTAGACCTGTACATAATGACAGGGGACCAGAGGTAATGGGCGAAACTACTAAATCAGGTACAAAAGATGTGTTGAAAAATGGTAATGAAATTATCAAGACAGCAAATCATTTTGTTATTTTATTAGGAGACCGACCAGAAAAGGCATTGATGCCTTTAAAAACTACTCAGTTAAAAACTAGTAGAGGTTGGAATTCTTTAATGGATAATGAATTCGTTGTATCTAAAAAAACAGGCAAGTCTATACCAGCGCCAGCGTTTTCAAGGGTTTATCATATTAAATCTGTAGAGAACCAAGGTAATTTTACTTGGCATGGAATGACAGTTTCGTTAGTCGGACCAGTTCAAAATGCAGAAATCTATAGCATGGCTAGAGAATTCAATCTTGCTTTACATAAAAGCAATATAGCTGCAACTTCTGTTGAAACTAACGTAGAAGAAGAATCTAATTACTAGATTCCTCTGCAAGAGGATAGGGACAGGGAAGCGAGAGTGGATCTGTCCCGACCCGGGATCAATATGGTTGACGAATTTATAAAACTATTTACTGGTTATAGAGGAGATTTTGGCATAGCTGATATGTCTAGAACTTCTTTAGATTCAGACAAAAACAAAATTAAACCAAATTACGAATGGGCAGGTAGACCCTTATCTATCAACGATTACAGAGATCATTTACAAGGAAAAATTTCAATAGGTGTACAACCTTGCACTCTTAATAAAACTGCACAATTTGGATGTATTGATATTGATCCACCTAACTATGGTGAATTTAAAATTGAAAAGTATTTAGGATTATTTGCACAATATAAACTACCACTAGTTCCAATACTTTCTAAAAGTGGTGGACTTCATTGTTATATTTTTTTAAAGGAACCTATACCCGCCATAGATTTAATAGATGGTTTAAAAGCTTTTCTGTTACCACTAGGTTTAAAACCTACCACAGAAATTTTTCCTAAACAGAAAGAATTAAAGGAAGACGAAAAAGGAGACACAAAACCAGGAAACTTTATTAATTTACCTTATTATAACAATGGTGAATCAGCAAGATATGCATTAGATAAGAACAATTCTAAACTAGACTTACTATCTTTTATTAAGGTAGCAGAAGAATCTAGAATTAGTAAGGAAGATTTACAAAAATTAGTAGAAGAAACACATAAAAATATATTGACTGGTGCAGATCCAGAATTTGACGATGGTCCTCCATGTTTAGCTTTATGTTCTAAAACAAAATTAGATGATGGTAGGGATAGGTTTATGTATAATTACATGGTCTTTGCTAAAAAGAAATACAAAGACAAATGGCCTGATCAAGTATCAAAAGCAAATTATAATTATTTAGAAGACCCGTGGGATAAAACAAAATTAGATTCTAAAATAGCTGCATGGAGAAAAGATACAGCTGGACATACTTGTTATGAAGATCCAATTAAAGATAGATGTATGCGAGGTGTTTGTTATTCAAGACCATTTGGTGTTAAGTCAGATGGCATATCAGTTTTTCCTGACATTACTGATTTTCAAATTATAAAATATGTAGAACCAGAATACAGATTTCAAGTAGTTATGCCTAGTGATGACAAGGTAGAAGTTATTGTAGCTAATACAAAATTAATGACAACACAGAAAGAAGTTTTAAATTTAATTTGGGAACAGACAGGAGTTTATTTTGAACCATTAAAACCAAAAGACTATCGGGCAAAATTAAATGAATGGCGTAATGGTTGTGAAACTATTTACCCACCAAAAGGAACACAGATTGCAGATAGATTACACGATGAGCTCTATCAGTATTGTATCAATGGTCCACAAGCTAAACAAAGAGGACAAATAAAAAATGGTGCGTGTTATACTAATGATGGAAACCATTACTTTAAATTTACATCTTTTATCCAGCATCTAGGTAGCAGTTGGAAAATTCCAGAAGAAAGAATTGCAAGACAATTAGAAAAAGACTGTAACGTAGAATTTAATCATTCTTTAAATGTTGATGGTAAAACATTAAAGGTCTGTCGACTTCCACAGCTTCACATGGAACAGATAGAATATCAACCAGTGAAGAGAAAAGAGAGTAATTACTAATGAAAAAATACAGAGTAATTGGTCCTCCAGGTACTGGGAAGACAAGAAGTTTACTACAAACAGTACAAAAAGCTATTGATGAAGGAATATTATTAGACAACATAGGGTATTTTGCTTTTACTAGAAAAGCAGCTAACGAAGCTAGAGATAGATTTTTAGCAGACAACGTAGGATTAACTAAAAAAGATTTACCTTATTTTCAAACGTTGCATTCTTTTGCATTTAATCAATTAGGTTTAAAGGAAGAAAATGTAATGCAAGAAGAACACTATAAAAAAATAGGTGACACTTGTGGTATACAAATTAAATATGCAAATCACGAAACCAATCAATGGAACGGAATCTTTTCATCAGATAGTGAGTACCTTACTTTAATTAATTTAGCTAAAGTAAGACAGATAACACCGTTAGAACAGTTTGATAGAAACGAACATTTAACTTGGGTTGAAAGATTTAAACTTGATGCAATATCAAAAGAAATCAATAATTATAAAAAAACATATGGATTGATAGATTTTAATGACATGATTGAAAAATTTTTATTGAGTCCAAGTAAAAAATCTTTTCAATTAATTATTGTAGATGAAGCACAAGATCTATCTAGATTACAATGGAATATGTTAGATAAAATAATAATGGATAGTACATTATCAAAACCAAGAGTGTGGATTGCTGGAGATGACGATCAAGCTATTTTTGGATGGGCAGGAGCAGATGTTAGATCTTTTCAAACTTGGAAAGGTACAGACATTTTATTAACTAAATCTCAAAGAGTTCCAATTGATATACAAACAAAAGCTTTAGATGTAATATCAAGAGTAGGTGTAAATAGAATTCAAAAAGATTATTTACCTAAAGAAGAACGAGGAGAAATAATTGAAAGATATAAATTATCTGATTTAATTACTGATATGGAAAAAGAAGACTGGTTAATTTTAACCAGAACTAATTCTTTACTTAAACCAATCTTGCCTCAATTAAAAAGACATGGGTTGTTTTTTCAAACAGCACAAGGTAATAGTATAGGTAAATCTTTATATGAAGACATTGGATATTGGAATCAAATGAGAGAAGAAAAAGAGATTCCTGAAATACAAAGACAAAGAGTTGAAGAAAGAATGCATGAAGTAGATATTACATTACCGTGGCAAAAAGCTTTTACAAAAGTTTCTCCAAGTCAAATAGAATATATGGATGCAATGATTACTAATGGTGAAGATTTATCTCAAGAACCAAGAATAAAAGTGTCAACCATCCACGGAGCTAAAGGAGGTGAAGCAACAAACGTTGTTTTATTTTTAAATCAAACTCTAAATACTATGGCTGGTGCCAAAAAATCTGCAGAAAAACAAGATGAAGAATATAGGGTTTGGTATGTAGGGGTAACAAGATCTGCAAAAAATTTATATTTAATCAAAGCAAACAACAAAACAAAGGAGTTTAAAATATAATGGCGTACTTAAATGCAAATATACCTGTAATAGAATGTTATGTAAGAGGAAATTACTTGAGAGATCAAAAAGATTCACACGATAAATATTTTGAAGTAGGGGTATTTGGATTTAGTTCTATACCGAACAGAGTGCCTTTATTTCATTTCTTAATGGAGGATGGTGGCCTATGGTGGCGAGCACCTATTACAGCTTTCTGTACTAAACCAGGTGTAAAAGAATTACCTCTTGATGAAGTAGTTATGTGGGATAGTTTTAGTTACAATGTAAGTGTTACAACTTTTTATGAATTAGCTGGTGCTACTATGCAATACACTTCTAGACGTAAAGTAAAACGTAAAGGTAAATATTTATTTACAATTGATTGGTGTGCTGGAGATTTTAATGAATTAAATTTTGGGTATGCAGAAAAACCTGATCAACATAAATGTGGACATGTTCTTGAACTAGAAGACGGTAACTTTGCCATACAACCTAACAATAGATTAAAAATGTTTGATGCATCTATGGGTGTTGATCCATCTAAAAATTTAATTAACAGACTAGTAACAAGCAAAATATATTCTGTAGAAAATTCTGCTAAATGGATTACCGATGAACATGAAAAAGGTAGCTATGATTATAAACTTAAAAATCTAAAGGAGGATAAGTAATGAAACCATTAGTATTTAAAGCGCAAACAGAATGGTCTAAGCCAGAAGAATTTCCAGATCTTAGGCAAGCAGATGTTATAGCAATAGATTTAGAAACATGCGATCCAGATTTAAAAACAATGGGATCAGGTTCTATTGTTGGCCGTGGTAAAGTCGTAGGCATAGCTGTAGCTGTAGATGGTTATTCTGGATACTTTCCTTTCGATCATGAAGGTGGGGGTAATCTTGATAAAAGTAAAGTAATTCAATGGTTTACAGATGTTTGTAAATCAGATGCCATCAAAGTATTTCACAATGCAATGTATGATGTGTGTTGGATTAGATCAATGGGGATAAAAATTAACGGACAGATTGTTGACACAATGATTGCAGCGTCATTAGTAAATGAAAATAGATTTAGATTTGATCTTAATAGTTTAGGTTGGGATTATTGTGGCCAGGGTAAAAATGAATCTGAATTAAACGAAGCAGCCAAAGAATGGGGAGTAGATCCTAAAGCTGATATGTGGAAACTACCTGCAATGTATGTAGGTAACTATGCTGAACGTGATGCAGAACTAACATTAAATTTATGGAAGGTTATGCAAAAAGAACTAACGGACCAGGACCTAAGTTCTATTTTTGAACTTGAGACGGATTTGTTTCCTTGTTTGGTTGATATGAAATTTCTTGGGGTGAGAGTGGACGTTGAAAAAGCTCATACAATGAAGACCCAATTAGCATCAGAAGAAAAAGAACTCCTGTTAAAAGTAGAAAAAGAAACAGGAATAGATACTCAAATATGGGCAGCACGATCAATTGCCAAAGTTTTTGATAAATTAAAACTAGACTACGAACGAACGGTAAAGACTCAAGCGCCTTCATTTACTAAAAACTTTCTGTCTTCTCATAGTCATCCTTTAGTACAATGTATAGCAAAAGCTAGAGAAATAAACAAGGCACATACAACATTTATAGATACAATTATTAAACACGAACATAACGGTAGGATTCATGCAGATATAAATCAAATTAGATCAGATACTGGTGGCACAGTAACTGGTAGATTTAGTTATTCTAATCCTAACCTACAACAAATTCCTGCACGCAACAAAGACTTAGGACCATTGATCCGATCCCTCTTTATTCCCGAGTCTGGTTGCGAGTGGGGATGCTTTGACTACAGTCAGCAAGAACCAAGACTTGTAGTGCACTACGCATCCCTTGATCAAGACGCCAGCGTCTTTAATGTTAAAGATGCTTACGAAGATGGTAATGCAGACTTTCATACAATCGTTGCAGAAATGGCTGAGATACCAAGAGACCAAGCTAAAACAATTAACTTAGGATTGTTTTATGGTATGGGTAAAGCTAAACTACAAGCAGAACTTGGTGTATCAAAAGATAAGGCAGAAGAATTATTCTCTATCTATCACGAAAGAGTACCTTTTGTAAAAAGTTTAACAAGATCTGTATCTAACAGAGCTCAGCAACGAGGACAGATAAGAACTTTATTAGGTAGACTTTGTCGTTTCCATTTATGGGAACCCAATACTTTTGGTATGCATAAAGCATTACCATTTGATCAAGCTGTCCAAGAACATGGACCAGGCATCAAGCGTGCTTACACTTACAAAGCATTAAATAAATTAATACAAGGTTCTGCTGCAGATATGACAAAAAAATCTATGTTAGAGTTATATAAAGAAGGCATTGTTGCACATATACAAATACATGATGAACTTGATATATCTGTAAAAGATGATAAACAAGCTAAAAGGATTGTAGAAATAATGGAATCTGCAGTTGACTTGGAGATACCTAACAAGGTAGACTACGAGAAGGGTAAAAATTGGGGTGAGATACACTAAGGGGGAATATTAAAATGAACTTAAAAGAACATATACCACATTTTGTGGCAGAGCATAAAAAAGCAATAGCAATTGCTGTAGTTATTTTAATTATAGCAATCATTATATAATATGAAACGAGACCGCAATGAATTTAGCAGATTTGTTAAAGAAAAATATAGTTATGGTACCGGTGGTAGCTTCAGTGCTAGTCGGAACATTTACTGGCGTTCGTTATATAGTTAATCTTACAGATACAATTAATTCAAACCAGCAAGAGATCATAAGTTTACAAAGAGATTTAAAAGTTGCTGAAGATAAAATTACAGATCAAAACACAAGACTAACTTCTGCTGAATCTACTTGGCAGATGGCAGAAAATTTATACAGACAATTGGCGGATCAAGTTAGAGAACACGACTATGATATTAAGGACTTAAACAGGTAATGTATGGAGGTTCTCAGGATGAATTATTATTTTACAGGATTACTTATCTTGGCAATGACAATCTTAGCATTGTTTGTAGAACCTGCGTATCCTAGAAACGAATATCTTAACGACTATGGTGTAAGATGCGGTGAAATGGAAGTAAGCACAGAAAGACGTGATACCGATTATAATTATTCTGACAGTAGCACTAATGAGCAACAGTATTTAAGATTTACCTACAGAAAATATTTAGGCACAGATTGTAAAACAGCAAAAGAAAACGTAGCAATCAAACAACAACTAGAGCTAATGAAGATGTGCGGTAGGGTTAATAGTAATCCTAGTCTTGCAAACAATTCTAATTTTGATCTATTAGTATCTAAATGTAGGGGTGTAACTCCTGCAAGAGATAACACTAGACCATCTGACTCACAAAGTCTTTGGGATGATATGAAAGATGACTATAAAAAAGAAAACCCAGACATTCAATTAATGGGAGATAAGTTCATAAAACCTAGTAAAAAGAAGCTTGTTATACCAAAGTATTTAACTGACGACGAAAGTGTGGTATTACCTTTACCTAAACCTAAAACAAATGATTGATAAATATATTATAAAATTTTGTGACATGTTAGACAGATACTCTGCGTGGATAGAGAATTTATTTTTTGCGCCACGTTGCAAGTGTAGTAAAAAAAAGAAAAATGGCAAATAAACCATTAAATATATCTGAATCTGCTGCTGTGCAGATGCCTATGAAAACGGTAGCATCGCTAATTTTACTCGTCGCAGCTGGCGTCTTTGCATACACCGAGTTGACGGCAAGATTAGTATCGTTGGAGACATCTCGTGAGTTGTTTGAAAATGATTTGTTAAAAAAATCTGAACAAGTACCTGTGGACCAGGAACAACATTTTTTATTGGAAGATTTATATAAGTCTGTAGAAAAAATGGAAAAGACTCAAGAAATGAATATGACTAACAAAGTCAACATAGAATTTTTAAGTGAACAATTAGATAAAGCACTAAAAGATATTGAATCATTAAAAGATAAGGTAAGAGAAAATGGAAAGAGTTATTAGATGATAGGTTTATTTTTTATAGGAATTGTGGTTTCAGTTATTGTAATGGCTATATTGATACAAGTGAGAAAATATGACTGAGTTAATTATTGCCCTACTTATGATTGTCAACGGAGAGATTAAAGAACATAGAATACAAGAGTCTATGTCTGATTGTTTAAAAGGCAAACGTGTTGCAATGAGAACAAATAAAAGTAACAACGTTCAATATCAATGCATAAAATCTATGGCAGAATTAGAAGAAAATATAGATGGATCTTTGTCGATAAAAAAGTTAATATTAGAGTAATGACAGTTGTAAAGGATATAACTAATCAAGTGTTAGTGCCTAAACCAAATAAAAAAGAAAACAAAGGTAGTTCTTTTTTTATAGGTAGAGTTAGAATAGATACACCAGAAGACACTACAGAAATTAATGTAAAGCCAGTAAATAGAATTAAACAAAGACACTTAGATGATTCTAAAATTATTGATACACCTTGGAAAGAAATAAAAGATGTTTATTAAATTTTTTAAAAACTTATTTACACCAAAACCACAAAAGGATCCTCATATTGCTTTGTATGAAGATGTGCCGGAACCTGAAATACCAATTTTAAAATGTGCCAAACACATAAAATTTAAAAAATCTTGTCCTATATGTTTGCAATCAAAGGGCTATGTCTAAAAAAAAATTTAGAATTGAAGCTGAAGTTGTTAATGGTAAATGTCCAACGTGTGAACAATTTACAATGTTAGTTGGAATAGAGTATGCTTTTTTTAGATGCATGAGTTGTGGCAGTGATTTAGAACAACACATCAATGGGAAGATAACTTACTTACCTGTTATTACAGCACCAGCAGATGGTGCTAAACCTTTTGTAAAGGAGTGGTTAGACGATGGCTAGAAAATGGAAAGAACACATAGAACACGAAGCTATATTTCATAAAACATCGATTGGACGTAATCCAAGTAAATGTAAAATGAACAAATCCCGCCGGCGTTCGTGGAAAAAATATCGCGGCCAGGGAAAATAACTTTCTGCCTCTAAAGAAATAGCGAGGCAGAAAGAATGAAGGTGTGAATACTGTGATATATATGTCACAGTGATATATATGTCAAATAGTTTTTAGTGGACCACAAGTAAACTTTACATACATGTCATATTGATTAACTTCATCTCTGCCAATCTGTAACATTTTTTCTGTTGATTGTTCATAGCCTGCAAGCATGCACTCATACATATCAGGAAATTGTACTGGCCAATCATAGGGAGGCAAACAAGTCCCCGATACACCAGAACAAAGTATTAAAGATAATAATATTTTCATTTCATCCTTGACTTAAATTTTTTAATACATATACTCCCATAAAATATAACAAGGAGAAATATGACAGACACAACTAAATTTAAAAATGTATCCTTATCTAAGAAAACTTATAGTGATGTAGGTGTTCTCAGTAAAGAAATATTTGATGTGCAATTATCACTATCAAAAACTATTGAATATTTAGTAGATAAAGAAATGAAGAAAGTAAAAAAAGGTAAAACAAATGGACACTCCAAAAAAGAATAAAGTTATTTGTCCTACTTGTAAGGGCAATGGATATGTAAGAATACCATATCGTTTAGCAAGAGAAGAAGTTACAGCTCAATGTGGAGTATGCAACAGTCAAGGAGAAGTGAATGCAGATGAAGTGGATAATATTATTGTTGATGCTGATGGCATTCACAGGTTGCAGTAGAGATTTAGATTTTAATCCTACAACAACTATATTAAAACAAATGATGAAAGGAAAGAAATGAAAACATTAGAAGAAGAAATTAAAGAACATATAAATACATTGAAAGAAGAATTAAAACCTAATGGGGAAGGCGTCTGGAATAAGCAGCACGGCGGGAATCACTATCAAAAGTATAAAATTCAACCCAGTAAATTTGTAGTAGAAAATGAAATATTATATCCTGAAGGTTGTGCTATTAAATATATTGTAAGACATCGTGACAAGAATGGTAAAGAAGATATACTAAAAGCAATACATTTTTTAGAAATGATAATAGAAAGGGATTACTCATGAAAACAGAACAAGAAATAGTAGATGAGATTGTTAAAAAAATAACTACATTGTTAGACAAACACGATGCTACATTAATTGCAGGAGCTCTAACAGCTTTAGGTTTTCAAATATATAAAACTTTGCTTACCAAAAAAGAATATGCAGATATACAACAACATATTTTACAAAGATCAAATGATTTAAAACCATTTGAAGAAAGGAAGTTACACTGATGAAAAAAGTAACTATAACTAGCAGTGACATTACTTCTAAACAATGGTCTAATCTTTTATTAGAATTAAATTTAATTAAGAAAGCTTGGAAACCTTATGCAACATTAGAAATGAAAGCGACTAATTTAAAAAAAATAATAGCTTGGGGAACAAGGAGTCCAGATGAACATATTGAAAAAGATAGATAATGGATCTTATAATTTTAAACGATGGACTATATCAATTGATACCAGTAACAAAACAAATAATGGAGGGAATAGAAATAATTGGTGAGATAGATTGTTTTGATTTATGTGAGATTCTTAGGCTTAAGCTGACAGGATATGCAGATACATTAAATCTTCATATTATGAAAGACGGAAGTGGGATTTTTTATGGGTGCATGTGTAGATAAATTAAAAAAATGTTACATTTGTAAAAAAGAAATGACTTTAGAAAATTATTATTTAAGTAAAAATGGAAACTATAATTTCTGTTGCATACCTTGTGATAGAAAACGAAAAGCTGTCTATCGTGCTGAAAATAAAGAAAAAATTGCACTTGCAGAAAACAAGTATATGAACACAGAAAGAGGCTATGTGAATGAAGTGATTGGTGGCATTTTTCAAAGAGCTAAACGTAAAAGTATTAGAAAAAAATGGGTACCAGATATGAGTAAGCAAGATATTTATGATGAATTAATGTTGTATGTCCAGGACCACGGGAGGACGTGTGAGTATTGCAAGCAACCATGGACTTATGTTAGGCGTCTAGGAACTAGAGGCGAAGGACATAAAAGTAGACGATCTGGAATTGAAACTAATTTTTCAATAGATAGATTAGATACAACTAAAACCTATAGTAGAGAGAATATAATTTTTTGTTGTGTGGGCTGCAATAATAGAAAAAATCAAGTAAGATTGTCAGATCTTATAAATATATTAAGAGTATGGATGAAAAAAAGAATATGAAAGTATTAGATTTATTTAGTGGAATCGGAGGATTCAGTTTAGGTTTAGAATCTACAGGACATTTTAAAACTGTAGCATTCTGTGACAACGATAAATTTTGTAAGTTAATTTTAAATAAACATTGGGAAGGAGTAAAAACATATGACGACGTTAAAGAAATTAGTAAAGAAAAATTTGAAGAAGATGGGATCGAATTCCCCGACATCATTACAGGAGGCTTTCCTTGCCAACCTTTCTCGGTCGCAGGCAAGCAACAAGGAACCAGTGACAGTAGACATCTCTGGCCAGAGATGTTTCGAATCATCAAAGACTTTGCCCCGAGGTGGGTTATTGGAGAAAATGTCAAAGGCCTTACTAACATCCAAGACGGCGTGGTCTTCGAGACTGTGTGCTCTGACTTGGAAAGAGAAGGTTACGAAGTCCGGACGTTCAATATTCCAGCTGCAGGTGTCCAAGCCCCTCACAGGCGTGAACGACTCTGGATTATTGCCAACAGAAAAGAATCTATGGTCGACTCCAACAACTTTCGATTCAAACAATATAACGAAACCGAGAAAACCTCATCCAGGGGGAGGACAAGTGCCACCACTAAATCAACAGGTTCAAATGTGGCTAACCCCTTCAGCCAGTATGAGAGCGAACCGATCAGAGAAAGCAATGGAGAAGAGAGTAGAATACAGGAAGAGCATAGGCAGAACGACAGTACCACCAGGGAATCTAGCAGAACAGGTTCAGTATGGGGAACCAACAACGGACATGAAGATATGGAGAACTCCGACAACAATGGATTCGAAAGAGGACTCACTGAAACACGCAACGAAACTATTGCAGGGAAAGAATCTACGATCAACGGGATCAAGGATCCAGATAACTCTAGCAGACGAGGTGATGGCACAGGAGATCATGAACAACCCAGAACTAATGGAGCAGTACAAGGACTACGAAATGATGACCAGGAAGAATCTACCAGAGCAACAGGAATTCGTGGATTACATGAGAGAACAGACATCAGTCAAGGAACTGCACGAGAAAACGGGCATCAAGAAGACGACAGTAGAACATTGGTTCAGACGGGACAAAGCAGGGTTCAGTCATCCATCAGTGGAGGATTGGAACGCAATCAAGATCCATTTCAAGAATTTGAGATACGACAACGTGATGACAGCGCTGCACTCAATAGAATGGAAACAGGAAGAGATGAAGATATGGAGAACTCCAGACGCACATTGCGACAGGGGGGCGAGCTCCAAGGAGAGAATGGAAATGAAACTGGAAAAGGGAATGCCGATCAGTCTCAACGATCAAGTGGCACATCCAGATCTAATGTGGCCAACACCGAACGCCAGAGATTGGAAGGATTCAGTGAACACAGTACCACCATCAGTAGGCAAGACCAGGGGACATACACTAGGGATGAAGGTAGCAGAGGAGAGAATAAAACTATGGTCGACTCCAGTACAGGACGATGTACACCACAGGAAACAGAAGTACAGCCAGGGCGGTACAGCTCTTTCGACTCAAGCTGGTGGCAGTCTGAACCCGAGTTGGGTAGAGTGGCTCATGGGGTATCCGGCAGGGTACACCGACTTAAAGCATTGGGAAATTCTATCGTCCCGAAAATCGTCCAAGAAATCGGCAACGCCATCATCGAAGCCGAAAAAGAAAAAGACTTAGAAATATTAGATGAAAGGAATGGAATGTAAATGCGAAATTTATTTGAGACATGTGTAGATGTTGGTAGTGGTTTAATCCTGTCAACAATGATACAGTTATTTATATTTCCTTTCTTTGATATGTATCCAACTGTCTTAGAAAGTTTTCACATAGCAGTAATTTTTACAGCCATATCTATATGTAGATCATGGTGTTGGAGAACAATTTTTGGAAGGACTAGAAAAAAACATGTATAAGTATATATTAATGAGAATTTATCATTACTCAACAGCTTTGACTTCATGGTCATGGCAAAAACTATATGGCAACAGAAAGGACGGTTATGGGTATAATAAACGAGATAAGGTTTAAACTAGAATTACTCTGGATAGATCACCCACATAAAATTATGTTTTGCTTAGGTTTGATTGTAGGTTTATTAATATGAATAATAAATTAAGAATATTATCATTAGGTGCAGGGGTACAAAGTTCAACACTGGCATTGATGATTGAAAAAGGCGAAATACCTATGGTAGATGCAGCTATATTTGCAGATACTTTTAGTGAACCAAAGGCCGTATATGATTGGTTAGATTGGTTAGAAAGTAAAATATCTTATCCTTTGTACAAAGTTTCTTTTGGTAATTTAAGAGAGGATAGTATGAATCCTAAATGGAATTTTGTAACTATACCAGTTTTTACAAAAAATTCTATTACAGGTAAAAAAGGATTATTACGCCGCCAGTGCACCTCAAATTACAAAATAAATCCTGTTAATCAAAAAGTTAGAAATCTTTTAGGTTTAGCTAAAGGAGAAAAAAGAAAAAAAGGAACTTCAGTAGAAATGATTATGGGTATATCAACTGATGAAATTTTTAGAGTTAAAACTAATCAGATTAAATACATTACAAATGTATATCCTTTAATTGAAAAAAAAATGAATAGACAATCTTGTAAGGATTGGATGGCTAAAAATAAATATCCTACACCACCAAGATCAGCGTGTACTTTTTGTCCTTTTCATAACAATAAGGAATGGAGTCAAATTAAAAAAGGAGATCCAAAAGAATGGCAAGAAGTAGTAGAATTTGACAAAGCAATTAGGAGTAATACAAAAAAATCAGAGGATAAGGTTTATTTACATAGAGATTGTGTACCAATAGATCAAATTGATTTTGATAAAGACAAGGACAAAGAACAGTTAGATATGTTTAATAATGATTGTACCGGGATGTGTGGAATATGAAATGGAATAAAATATACGAATATCCAGCTTCAATGAGAAGTTCAATCGAAGGTAGAAGACATTACGAGATAACTGGCGAAAAATTACCAAGTGTTACAACGATTCTAAAAGCCACGGAATCTGAGGAAAAGAAGGAATCTTTGGCTAGGTGGCAAGCTCGGGTGGGCAATGTGGAGGCAGAGAGAATAAGAGATTCATCAGCTGCTAGAGGAACTAATATGCACTTACACTTAGAGAAACATATTCTAGGTGATGGACATTTAGATCTAACACCAGAAGGAATTACAGCTAAGGCTATGGCTGATACAATTATTGAGAAGGGATTACCTAGTTTATCAGAAATATGGGGGTCAGAAGTAACTTTATATTATCCTGGTAAGTATGCTGGGGCTACAGATTTGGTTGGCGTTTATGACTATGAAGATAGTATAATAGATTTTAAACAATCTAATAAACCTAAGCAAAGACAATGGATTGATGACTACTTTATGCAGTTAGGCGCTTATGCGATGGCTCATAACCAAGTCTACAATACCGACATAACTCAGGGTGTAGTGCTGATGTGCACCCCAGACAACTATTTTCAGAAGTTTACTGTAAATGGTAAGGAGTTTATTAAATATCAAAATCAGTTTTTAGAAAGGGTCGACAGATACTATGAACAAAAAAATAGTAAGTGAAATAATAAAAAGGCAATACACTATCATGATGGGAGAAGAGAAGTCATTAAGAAAATTGTTACAAGCTGAAACTAATTTAGCTCCAGCAGATCAATTAGATGGACTTTATACTAGAATCGAGCAGCATCTTGGTGTAATATCTCATGCGCAAAATAAGATAATGTTATTACAAGAGATAGCTGAACAGAATGACGAAGGATAAGGACATGTTTAATAAATTACAACAAGAGCAACGTGACCTAGATGCGAGCTACAGACAGTCTTTACAAAATAAAAAGGAACATGAGACAAGGGACCAGGACCAAGCGTCCGGCGACAAGGGTAAGGGTGTTATCTACTGTAAAGCTAAAAAATGTAACAATCACTTGTATGGTTGGACAAGCAGCAGGGATCCAAGGTACTGTGTAGACTGCCTTTAGTGTGATATATATGTCACACATTTACAAAAAGTGAGGTTTTACGGGGTTCATCACCTCCCTATAGTAATTTGAGAATACATGTTTTTGCAAAAAGGGTTTTTCAAAATAGAGGTGATCTGGGGTTGAGGTGATCAGCAAGGAATACCAACGGTTTTAGAGCGTCTAGGGGCTGTGAGGAACTTTTGGGTTCCAAATATAGTAAAAAATTTCTAGAAATGCTATAGGGGTTGAGTTATGATAGGAAGAAACAAGAATTGGTCTGGTCAATCTGATTGGATAAAAGAGTTTAATAAAAAACATAACCCAGGTTTTTATGATGAAGAAAAAAAACAAAAGAAAAATAAAAAACAAAAAAACCATCCCACTAAATATAAAATCTTTAGGCAACAAGATTGAATCTTACCCATTCGTAGAAATAACGTGGCTTGATATCGAAGGTGATGCGGGTTGGTCTAACACAAAAGATTTAAACAAAGAAAAATTACCAACATGTGTATCTAAAGGATATCTGTTAAGTCAAAGCAAAGGTATCACTAGAATATTTAGTGATTATATCTTGTCTAAAGATAACCCTACATTTGAAAACATAGGTAGCACTACAATTATTCCAACTTCTGTAATTCAATCTATTAAGAAAATTAATTAAGCTAAAGGTAATTTAGGTTTGATCTCGTTAGGATCTTGATCTGTCTCTTCTTTTACTTCTAAGATTCTAGAGTTATCATCTACTATATTAGCAATTCTATTGTCTAATTCTTCTTCTGTTAAGTCTTCAACTTTACCTGTTCTGATAATCTTTTGTTCTATGTAAAGACCACCAACTTGACCCCTAGCTTTCTCTGCCACAGTGGCAGCAGAATATGATCTGTCTTTTAATGCTTGATCTCTAATTTTACCGAGCTCAGTTAAATGTCCACCGTAATTGATACCGTATTTTTTATTACGTTCTTCTTTTAATTCTCCAATGTATTTAACAACGTGAGGAAATAGTTTTGGATTTTGCAGTCTACTAGCTTCGACTCTTGCTCCCAGTGTATTCTCTGTTTCAGTATTACCACCAGAATAGCCAGCTTCTAATGCACATTCATAGGCGTATTTACGGCCTTCAAAGTACACCAATAACTCTGCAAACTTCATTTGCATAGGTGTGAGTCTAGCAGGTAATCCTGGTTTCTTCTTTTGTGGTTTATCCATAATTGACAATATAAATATAATGTCTTATAAAGTCAAACATGAAAGACGAAGATAAAACCTACGAAAATGAGGTTAAACATTCTATAAAAGAAGACAGAGGCAATGGTGATCTTACCTTAGTCATTGATATGTTGACTAAACAAAAAGAATTTTTACAAAAAAAGTGTAGAGAAGCAGGGCAAGTCATTGATGGATTAAAACAAGACATTGATAGATTGTCTGAAGAAAATGATAATCTAAGAACAATGATAGGAAAAGATAATGCTGAAAGGTAGAGATTTAATGCCAATCCTAGAAAGATTTCTAGGACCAAAGATGAAAGCAAGTGTAGCTCAAGATGCTCGTGTACAAGTACGAACACCAGACGGAAGATATTTTGATGTTCAATCAATTAATTTAGTTGAAAATAAAATTTTAGGTGCTAGAGAGACACATCGTTTAGTGATAAATACACACCAAGAACTGGCTCCAATGGGTAAACCAAAGCTAATTTTGTAAGCAGCTGTTAGCATCATTACTTGATGAAACCTGAAACAAAATTATGGCATGATCTTAAAAATATTACACCGACTATTTCGTGGACTAGACTTGAAAATACTAGCGTATTGGGTACTCCCGATCTATTGGGGTATAATACTTCTGGCAAGTTTTTCACTGTTGAACTAAAGCTAACATCTGCTAACAAAATTAATTTTTCACCTCATCAAATTAGCTTTCATTTAAGACATCCACAGAATAGTTTTATCATTGCCAGGCACAGGACTCATGGTGCCTGCAAAATGTTTCCAGGTACTAGTATCCTGCAGCTTGTTGCTTGTGGCTTTAAGTTAGATGAGGCTTGTTGCTTGTCGCTTGAAGCTTGTGGCTCGTATCTTGATTGCTTGTAGCTTGAGGCTTGTAGCTTGTTGCTTGAGGCTTCCTAAATATAGGCGCCTGCGACTTGCGACTTGTTGCTTGTGGCTTGTCGCTTTTATCATATCTCCATTTCCATTTATGCTTTTGAAAAAACCACATTAGAACCTTTCTAAACTGGCGAGCTTAGTGCTTGCCATAACTTACGTTAGTTATATCTTTATTCCAACAAGCTCGACAGTCAAGACATTTCCCACCCTGAGAAGGTGCCAGGCAGCTGGCGCTTCCATCAGTCACCACCGTTGAGCTATGAGACCAGGCGTTGCCTGCTGTCCCGTCAACCTTCGCAGCGCTTAGTCTTATAATTAAATTTTTTGGAACTTCCGCAGGATCTGGCAGATACTGCCGTTCCTGTGTTGGCAGCCAGTGCTGTGTCTCTGGCGTCAACTTACATACTTCTATAATTTTTTGCATATGCTCTGAGCTCTGCAGGTCGCCGGCGTCATGCCACCTGAACCACTTCTGGCGCTTGATTTGTACCGCCATTGCCTGGACCCAGTCAGGATGGGTTATTGAGTCAAGCCGCCTGTATTGTGCAGCTTTAATTGCGGGGTAACGTATATAATTATTTTTCATGGCATAGCAGCCAAAGCAAGGGGATGTTGGAATCTTCCTAAGCTTAGCGCCTGTTTGACAAGCCCACGCCGGCAAGCTGTAACTAAGGCCAGGCATCTTAGAGGTTCTTGTTAACGACTCAGTTATTTTTTTTGCGTCTTTTACTTTCATATTTTTATCCTTTCTTTTACTATCTTATAAAGTCTTATAATTAAATTGTCAAGTACCCCCAGCAGCTGCTTGTTGCTTGTTGCTTCCTGGCTTGTTGCTTGTTGCTTTTTTGAATAAAAAAAAATAAAGAGACAGCAAGCTGCTGGCTGCCTGCTTGTTGCTTGTTGCTTTTTATAATAAAAAAAAATAAAGACTCAAGCGAGCTTGCTGGGGTCCTGGTACTAATTATTTTTAGAAGCTGTAAATAATGACTCAGCAAGCTCACCTGGACCCTTAGTAATTCTTTTTGAATATTCGTGATGTCAGTAGAGCTCCACCAGGACCTGGTACTAATTCTTTTTGCTTGTGGCTTGTTGCTTGTATAAATCATAAAAAATTGGCAAATTTAGAATCGTTCTAATCTATTTTTTTTCGGTTAGGCTAGTTGATAAGACTAGCCTAAAAACGAAAGCCCGAAATGGTTGCAACCATAAAATAAGTTTTCAAAGGATTAAGCCTTTTAAAGCCATCTACCGACTTATCTCGGAAAGTCCTATATAATAAGCTTGACTATAATTACAAGTATCTTTATAAATTTAATCTTAACGAAAGGAAATAAATATGAGTAGAATAAGACTAAATAATGAAAAGCGAGATAAACTTTTTAAGGTTGCTCGTAATTTCAGAATGAATGATACCAGTGATGTTAAACTTGAAAAAATGCGACAAGCAAAAGAGAATTGCGATAATGACTTGCCAAAGTTTTTTGAGATTGCAAAAGGTATTGTTCAAAGGGCATATCCAATAGAGCATTGTGATACATTAAATTATTTCAAGGGGTTGTATGGTTCCCCTTGTGATGTTGTTGCAAAAGATAGTTGTTATTATTTTGCATATACTGACCAAGATAATGTTGATGACAATGGGCAACCCATAGAGAATAAAAAACATTTTGACTTTAAGTTAAATGGTTCTCTAAATGGTAGTGAGTATAATCGTGATAATGATTTTGCTTATGCCTATTATCGTGATGAGTTGATTGCAAATGATTGCAACCCAGATATCAAGATTGAGCAAGAGGATAATCAAAACAATCCACACTTAACAAAGCATGTTGATAAGTGTGATAAGTTTTTGGGGTTCTCTAATCATAATGATAACGATATTTCACTTGCTAGAGATTGGCAAAATAAATATCAAGTTGATGTCATTGGAACTTCTTATTGTCGTTCTCGTTCTATTGCTTGTAATTACGAGGAATTTCAATCAATGGAAAAAATGCT
>WLWF01000780.1_pt1 | contig 29712 bp, 39 predicted proteins | sample 6718331 | NCBI WGS metagenome assembly WLWF01 (sample SAMN12718692, study PRJNA515312) | sponge metagenome | isolation source: marine sponge | host: Mycale hentscheli | place: New Zealand: South Island, Marlborough, Capsize Point | collected 2003-05-01
CTTGCTGCGTGATTACTCGGTTGCAGGACTATTCAAGGGGTTGCAACACATGTTCAATCTACGATTTGAAGCAGACACACAAGCCCAGACTCTCAGAATTGAGCCTGCAGATGACTTTCTTTATCTGAATAACACGGGCGGCTTAGAACCTTTGCAGATACGTGAAGGATTCTACCAAGATAACACTAACGATGTCACTCAGAACCTTGACATATCAAGAGATGGAGAGCTATACAATGAGGTGGATGTGCCTGAAGTTACAAGATTGATGTATCAGACCGAAGGCGAGACAGAGGAATATCTTGATGAAAACGAGGTGCTAGGTTTCTTCACAGGCCAATACACACTACCAAGCAACCGATTCAATGCAGAGATTGAAGATAGTGAGAATCCATACTTTGCAAAAACGCTCTGTACTATCGAGACTGCCATCACTGCTGACGATAGCAACATTGCCGTGCAGATTCCTTTGATGTACCCTGTGAATTATGTACTCGACCCAACAGCAACGGAGCAAACAAGAGAGGTGCAACCGAGAATCTTGTACCATGCAGGACTCAGACCGCAATCTGTTGATGGGCGTATCAATGTAGACTTAGGCCCCGGGCCTCCTACTACCTTCACTTTGCCGTTCAGCTTTATGGTCAACTACAACAGTCAGTTTGATGTATCGCTAAGCTATGCAACGGAGAAGATTAGAGGCATTGATGTGCCTGGTCTCCTTGAAGCGTATTGGTTGCAGCAATTTGCAAGGACTCGCATAGGTAAAAAGCTAGAAACTTACTATTTTTGGGATATACTTAGTATCTTAGGTTTGTCATTCAGAAACAAGTTGTTTTTAGATGGTCGCCTGTATGTTTTGCAGCAGGTGGATGGGTACAAGCCACTGAAGGAGACACCAACCAAGACGGTGCTACTCCTTGACCAGCGACCAGAGCAAGAAGATGAGGATGCAATTACAAACAGCCCCATAACAGGGCAAGCACAACCAACATAGTATGAATCTGACAATAAAGATAAACGACCTGCCGATAGACCGCCAGAAGACTGCAAAGAACTTAATGAGGGGCGGCTTAGTTAAACAAGAAGGGAACGCAATAACTTTCTTTTGTGCATGGGATTTAAAAACATTTATTCAATATGGCTAAGACAGTCGGTTTACGGATAGAGATTGAAGGACTGAGCGACATAACCAAGGGGATTGTTGGCTTAGAGTCAGAAATTAAAGGGCTGAACGAACAGCTCAAACAGACAGAGGTGGGCAGTGATGAGTATATCAAGCTGCGCAATCGTATCGCTGAGGCGAAGGAGGAACTAAAGGGAGCACGCAAGGAGCAGCGAGACTTCATCAAGCAAGCGAATACTGCGAAGTTCAAAAAAGGATCGTACTTCGACCTCAACGAACAGCTCAAAAAGCTACGCAAGGAGTTCAAGAACCTTAGTGCTGAAGAGCGCAAAGGGGCAGCAGGTAAGCAATTGACCCAACAGATTCAGAAGCTAGACAAGGAACTGAAGCAAGCAGATGCGAGCATTGGACAGTTTCAGCGTAATGTCGGTAACTATCGCCAAGCCATTGACGGCATCATTCCAGGATTCAGCAGATTTAGCAAGGCAATCACCAATGCACAGGGTAAGCTTAATGTTTTCGGTAAGGCATTGATTGCTGGCTTTGTTGCGTTCAAAGGTGCGCAGCTCATTGGTCGTGCAGTCAAGCAATTGGATGAGTTTATTACCAAGATTGATGAGACTCAGCAAGCGGTTGCGGGTCTATCTGGTGCAACAGGTGAAGAACTCGAGCAACTAACGGCACAGACCTCTGCACTTGCAACAACGTTCAACGTCAGCAGTGAGCAGATTGCCAAAAGTGCTGAAGCACTATCCAAGCAGTTAGGCATTGGCTTCGATGAGGCCCTTGCTAAGATTGAGGGTCGACTTGTTGAGGGTGTTGCCAACAATGAGGAATTTCTCAGCACCATTCAGGAATATCCTGAAGCATTCCAAGATGCAACGGGGGCGGTCTCCGAGCTAAGCCAACGCAATGAGCGACTACTCGGCACAAACAAAGAGCTGGCAGCTTCACAGGTAGAAGTGGCCAATAAGCTTAAGCCAACAGTCGAAGCAATCAAGCAGGTAGGTGAGCAGGTTAAGACTGGACTACTTGTATTTTTATCGCAGTTGATTACAACGTTCAAGCCCGTAGTGGGAGCAGTACAGGAATGGGGTAAGTCGTTAGCTCGTTTAATCGGTCAGATATTTGGAGCTGGTGACGCAACTCGAGGGTTTAACAATGTCCTCACGGGTGTTGCTCAGATTCTGACACTAGTAACCAAAGCAACTACTGTCTTTTTTGATGGCTTGTCTGCTGGTATCGCATTCCTTCGTGGTGATGCGTCCGTTGCATTTAAGCTATTCACAGCAGAAGGGCGAGCATTGGCACAAGCAGAGGAACAGCTTGCAGAGACCACCAAGTCACTGACTAAGGAATTTCAGCAGGAAACATCCGAGTTGAACAATCTCTTTGGTCAGCTTGCCAATACCAACAAGAACACAGACGAGCGTAGGAAGTTAATCAAGCAGTTGAACGACCAATATGGTGAGTATCTTCCCAACATTGACCTGGAGAAAGCAGGACAGGAAGAGTTGGCAGATGCTTATGAGGCAACGACCCGAGCGATTGCACAGAACTTGATTGATAGAAAGAAAATCGAGCTACAAAGCAAAGCACAACAGCAATTGCTAGAAGATAATATTGAGCTAGAGAAAGCACGTCAGAACTTGCTAACTAGTGCGGAAGCTGTTAAGGCAACAGATGCAAGTATCAAAGGCATTCAGGACATTGGCACGGCATTGACCAAAGGTAGGAAAGAGTTCCAAGCCTTCCAGAAGGCACAAAGAGAGTTCAACAGATTGCAGAAGGAAGTTGCACAGAATACCGAAGCCAATAAGAAGGAAATCGAGCTACTCGAGAAAGCGAGCGGTAACCTAGTCAACACATTGAGCCAATTTATCACTGTTGATGAACTTGCCACTAAGGAGCAGAAGAAGAACACCGAAGAACGCAAGGGGCTAACTAAGGAGGAACTGAAAGCAAGACAAGACGCATTCAACAAGTTACTCAAAGCCCGTGAAAAGTTTGCCAAAGACGAGCTAAAAGCGGAGCGTGCTAGAGCTGCATTGCTTGCTGACTTGAATGCTCGACTGATTGATGAGCAGATTAAGAACATTGAGGATGCAACAGATAGAAGGATTGCAGAAATAAACAACAGTTTCGATGCCCAAGTTAATGCTTTTGAGAAAGGAAACACAAAGCTACAACAGCAAGCCGAAGCCAGAGAGCAGCAACTTATTAAGACGTTTGGTGAAGGTAGTAAGGAAGTTCTGCAAGCTCGTGAGGCGTTCAACAAAGACCTGGAAGCCATCGAAGCAGAACAGGCTAAGATAATTGTCGAGCTAGAAAAGCAGAAGCAGGAAGACCTGAAGAAAGCACAAGAGGAAGGCAGAGCCAAAGAGGTCGAAGAAGCTCGTAAGGTAGCGGAGCAGTTAAGGCAGTTCCGTGATCAGGCACTGAGTAGTGAGCTGGCATTCATTGATGAGGGTGCAAACTTGCGTGCATTGAAACGTCAAGAGGCTTTGAACAATGAAATTGCAAGCCTAGAAGATGCCAAAGAGAGAGAAGCAGCCATTGAGCAGAAAGCAATCGAAGACATTGCAGATAAACGCCTGACTTTGCAGCAGAAGCTTAGAGCTATCCAAGACCAAGAGGACAACCTTAAAGCAAATGCAGAGGAAGGGGTTGAAATCAAGCAGGAGGAATACGATGCTATTCTGTTGGCACGTCAGCAACTCAACACCGAGCTAAGCGCATTGGAGTTACAAGAGACAGAACTCAAACGCCAAGAGGCAGCGAAGCGTGAAGCAATCGAAAAGCAAACAAAAGAGGCACAGAAGGAAGCGGCACAGGCATCATTCGAGTTTTTGAAGGGCTTACTCGACAGACAAGACCAAGAAGAGCAGGAAAAGCTAGACGCAGCATCGCAAAGGTCGCAGGAACGACAGAGCCAGCTAACTGATGAGATAAGCAACGCAACAGGACTCCGTAAGAAGTTCCTAGAGCAACAGCTTCAGCAAGAGCTTGCCAATGAGAAGCAGCTCGAGCAACAGAAAGAGAAGATTGCAAAGCGTGCAGCTATCCGAGACAAAGCAACAGCGATTGCACAGAGTATCATTCAGGGCATCCTAGCGACACAGAGAGCAGCGGCAGCGCCTCCCGGCCCACCTTTGAATACTCCCATAGTAATTGCAACAGCCATTGCAGCAGCAGCACGAACGGCAGCAATAGCCTCGCAGAAGTTTGAGGATGGTGGTATGATTGAAGGGCCTGCACATAGTCAGGGCGGTGTGCCGTTCACAGTGCAAGGGCGTGGTGGTTTTGAAGCGGAAGGCGGTGAGTTCATTGTCAACAAGAAATCAACAGCTAAGTTTCTCCCCCTACTGCAGAAAATCAACTCAGTTAAGTTTGCAGAGGGTGGAATGATTGGAGGTATACCAACAGTGCCAAACGTCACAGGCTTATCTGTGGGGGCAGCTGACAGCCTCAGAGCGTTCAATGACAGAACCGAAGCAATACGCCAGAGCATTATGCGCACGCAGGTAGTCCTAAGCACTGACGAGCTAGACGAAGACAACGACAACAAGACACGCATCCAGAAGCGTGTGCGATTAGAATAATAAACAATAAAGAACGCAATGAATTTACAACCGATTGAAGCAAAGGCATACAATGTGCCGAAAGACCACCGAGACCACCTGCTGAAGTTCCACGACTGGATATATCAACAGACCGACCTAATGCAAGGCGATGATGTTACCAGGTACTTGTTTGAGATATACAACGAATATATCTATGCAGGTGGCAAAGAGGTGGAGACGTGCAGCGTGTGCCGTATGAAGGTACTCAGCAGAATGAAGGTAGTCATCAACACCTACAAGGAAAAAGGAACAGAACGCCCATGATTGACATCCTTGCAGAAGTAGTTGCGAAGCGTGCGCCCGTTGGTGGTTTGACGATCCGAGAGATGGCGAGCATGCTATATAATACCGGACTGATTGAAGAGCAGCGATTGAAGCAGTACCTCGCTGTTGTGGAATTTCATGACAGGATTGCAAAGGCAGATAGTAAGGCGGGATTGATTGAGACCCTTGCAGTGAAGTACGATGTCTCAGAGCGTTGCATCTATGACCTACTGAAGAGCAAAAGATTCAACCTATAAAAAAAGCCCACACCATAATGATGTGGGCGGCTCCCCAGCCTAATTCTATCCCCGTAATTACAAACAGTAATTAAAAAAAAGATTACGCCACTAAGGTAGTGATTTCTTACTTATTTTGCAACTTATTCAGCTGCTCAAAGTAGTATTTGCATTCCTGTTCATTCGCCTCACGGATGACAGGCTGGTATTTTAAGAGTTCACCCTCTCCTGGTGATTCGCATATGAAAACGCCCTCCCATGAGGTGAAGATATGTGTATTTTTGCGATGTGGGTTCTTTACGAAGTTGAACCCTGAAACTTCATTTACTAACATATTAGTCTAAATTGTATCCGAGTTCTTCGGCTATTTTTTTAATTTTACGTATTGCACTTATGTGAGCACTCACGTCACGGCCTTCTGCACCCCCTTGACGTTTTAATGACTTGTGAAAGAGATACTCTTGATTAAGTGCCTCGTGTTCTTTGTTCACAAACTTGTTAAAGTGTCCTGTTTTGGTGAAGTGCTTAACGCACTTGTTCCAAAGTTCTTGACTACACCCCGATGTGCATAAGATTCCATCAGACAATACCATTATAGGGGCAAATTTGTTACGGTCTTCATTAGCGATAGGTAAGCGGTTGTTAAACATTTTCATTTCCATGATATTATAATTTTAAAAGTAAGAAAATAGGGGGGAATTGCACCCCCCAAAAAATTTAAGCGCAAAGTGTGCGGATGTCGCATGAGCGTGTCCCGCCTTTGTCAGTGTCCACAAATATAATGATATGCGGCTTTGGTACTCGGTTGCTAGGCTTCGCAGCACCTTTGCGTTGGTAGCGTGCAGGGTTGTTCACAACTCTACGCTCGCCCGTAGATTTTTTGATGAAGGCAAATGCTTTACCCTCGTTAATCTTATTCATCGTGCGAATGAATGCAACCGCTAATTTCATTGCTTGACTCCAAGTAGTTGCGATTCCTGCATTTCTTAGTTCGTGTGCTTTTTTAGTAACGTTCATGGTATTAAATTTAAAGAGTGAGTAAGTATCTGTTCCTTTGTTAATACAAATATAGGTATAAAATTTTATACATACAAGTTTTAGAGTAAAAAAAGTATAAAAAAAACGTATTTATTTTGCTCTTTGCATGGGCTTGCAGTAAAACAGGGCATTTCTGCTGTATTATTGTAGTAATATTTTTGCAAAAAGATGCCTACATACACAGACTATCCAAAAGCAGCAACCGAGAACGCCAAACGTGCGCTAAAATTCAGAGATGAGACCGATAATCTAAAGGATTGCGGTACTCCTGTCGGCTGGGCTAGAGCTAACCAGCTCGCCAAACGTGAACCGATCAGCCTTGACACTGTCAAACGCATGGCGCAGTTCAATAGACACAAGCAAAATAAAGATGTCCCCTATGATGTAGGGTGTGGCGGCTTGATGTGGGATGCTTGGGGAGGTGACGAAGGTATAAATTGGGCTATCAGAAAAGTTGAACAAGTGGAAAGAGAGCAAGAAAACGCAAGCAAGTATGTCTTCAAAGCAGAACTTGCAGAAATCACCATTGATGCACCCATTGATGACTTCTTTGGGGCAAACTTCGAGCAGATGAGAACAGACCTCGCTGGTGTCGAAGATGTAAAACTCACCATAAACAGCCCGGGCGGTTTAGTTACTGAAGGCTTTGCAATTGCAGATGCTTTGAGAGACCACGGGCAAAACTACAACGTTGAAATTGTTGGCACTGGCATTGTGGCATCTATCGCTACAATGATTTTTGCTGCTGGTACTCCAGGACTCCGCAAGATGACCGCTAACGCATTCATGATGATTCACGACCCGACAGGCGAAACATGGGGCAACGCTGACGATATGCGCAGTAGTGCTGACGTGTTGGACCAGATGAAAGACAGGCTAATTGCTAACTATGTGCAACTGATTGCAAGCAATGGCAAGCTCATCAACGGCTCTGTTGCTGACACTAAGGCAAAGGTTGCCGAGTGGATGAGCAAAGAGACATGGTTCAGTGCAGAGCGTGCGCTCGAAGTCGGTTTGATTGATGGCATTATCAATGCAGATGAGTACATCACAGAGGAAAATGTGCAAGCTGTTGAGGCTCGCATGCGTACCTTCAGCAACCCACCAATGGCCATCATGAACTCAATCCAAAAAATCAAGGCAAGCATGCAAAACGAAATTGAAAAACCAGAGGCAAAAACTAGCCTACTGGATAAGATTGTTAACGCCATCACTTCCGTCTTCAAAGCTCAAACCAATGAAGGGCATGAGGAAGAAGAAGAAAAGGAAGAGGAGGCTATTGTTGAAAATTCAGAAAATTCCGATAACATGACTAAGGAAGAAATGATTGAAGCACTCAAGGCAGCAGGCTATGAGGTCAAATCTATGGAGGAAGAGAAAGAAGAGAAGAAAGAAGAAGAGATGACCGAAGAAGAAATGATTGCAGCCTTAGAGGAAGCTGGTATGAAAGTAAAGAAAGAAGCAACTAACGAGGTTGTTGCTGAACAAACTAACGAGCTAGATTCTAAGTTTGCAGAAATGCAGGAAGAAATCGCTCGTTTGAAAGCATTGGCTAACAAGCCGAAAATCGAGCAGAAAGCACAAAAGGAGGAAGCTCCTGTTGATGCTCGCACTGCTATGTTGGAGCGCATCGCTGAGCGTTGCAAAGTTCCAATGAACCAATTGAACGAAGGAATCAAAGGATTCTTTTAGTAATTTATTTGTAAACTCTTAAACAGCTATAAACATGGCTTTAGTAGATCAAAAACAACTACAAAAAAGAGCAACCAATCCTTTCGTTAAGTCTTGGAGCGGTGGCCTTAAATTGGTTGGTGTTGATGCCTACGGGTACAATGCTGACTTGATTGTCACATTCTCTGCAACTGTTGCAGCAGGTGGTGACTCTGTCACTCTTGACATCACAAGCGGAAACGCTGCACAATTTGAGCTTTTGAAATTCAAAGTTGCTGATGCAAACGGCAAGCAGGTAATGGGTGTATACTCAGGTGCTCCTGTTGTGCTTGACACTTCTGCACTTGACAAAGCGTACAACAACAACATGCCTTTGAGCATTGGTATCGTATCAAAAGAGGCTGCTGGGTCTTCATTGAGCGACAACAATCGTGTACTTTCTTATGAGGTACAGGTTTCAGCTGGTGCATTTGTTGCTGGTACTTCATTTGATACTGCTGACAGATTGAACTCTGACGACAATGGTCTTCAGATTCTTGACCTTGCTGCTGCTTACACTACTGGCCCAGACCAAGTAGCTATCTCTGCAAAAGCAATCGCTGCAATCGGTCTTGCATTCGAGGTATTCGAGGGTGGTGTATCAATCGGAACAGGAACAGTAGGCGCAGATGGTGCTATCAGCTTAGTTGATGCCGGAACTCGTGCCCCTGGTTCTTACACTTACAAAGTAGAAATCACCACGGCAGGAGCTGCTGATGGTTCTTTTGCTGAGGTGACTATCACCGTGTAGTATTTTTCTTTTTTATTGTAAACTAAATGGAGCGAGTCGGGAGGTCTTGCTCCACTTTTAAAAAATAATTATCATGGCAGTTGAAAGCCCGATGTATAACATCAATTTGAACGTGCAGGAAACTATCCAGCTTCTTGTGCAGCCATCATTCACGGATCAGGACATTCAAAACTCTTTCCGTGTTATCCGTAACTTGTACGGCGGCAAAATGAACTTAGCAATCGCTAAGCAAATGGAGAAATTTGTGCGTAAAGCACAGCATTGTAACCCTCAGTATGCAGGTCAGTTCAAAATGTCTGAGCGCAGCATCGAAGTGAAGTACGCTGAAGGTAACCTTAAATGGTGCTACGAGGAACTAGTAAACACTTACTACGACCAGCTTGCACCTTTGTACACTACTGCACAAGGTACTCCATCTCTTGCTGAGTTGTTGAACATCATCCTTGGACAGATGCAGATTGGTATCAAGCGTGACGTTGAGCGTGTTGCTTGGTTTGGTGATTCTGCAAGCGTAGACGCAAACTACGACTGGGCAGATGGTATCTGGACTCGCATCCCTGGTCTTGTAGGTACAGGCGAAATTGGAGCATACACGAACACAGGTTCTGGTGGTGCTATCACTAACGCTCAAGCTTATGAGTTCCTTCGTGACGTTGTTCGTGAGGCTCGTCCTGAGTTGCGCAACATGCCTGCACAAGACAAGCGTATCTACATCTCTGGAAACATGTGGTTGCAAGTCCTTGACTACTTAGAAGATTCAGCTGTAACTAACGGCTTTATCCAAGTATTCAATGAGGCACAGGCTGGAATCGCTGCGACTTATCGTGGTATTCCTATCGTTGTACAGGATCGTTGGGATGAGGTATTGAGCAATGACTTCGGTCTTAACGAAGAGCATAGAATCATCTACACAGTTCGTGACAACCTAGTTGTTGCAACTGACTTGCGTGCAAACGCTAACGGAGGACAGTCGTTCTTCAAGTTGTACCAAGACCCGAAAGATGACGCTTTGTACATCCGTTCAAAATTTGTCTTTGACACAAACATTGTATTCCCATTCTTGATGAGTGTTGGATACTAAATTGAAATACAGGGGGCGGCACTGCTGCCTCCTATTCTTTGACTTTATAAACTCGAAATAAATGGGAGCTTTAACAGGCGGTTTAGCTGGGTTTGATTGCGCAAGTGTATGCGCAGGTGGTATCAAACGTATCTGGCTAACTAATGAAGACGACATTGATGCAATCACCTTTGGTGTGAATGGCGAAGTTACTGCCATCACTATGGTTGCTACAAAGGTCTTCTTTGAAGTAAAATTGAAAGTAAATACTAAGCAGCTCGTAGAGCAGTCTGACGTTACCGAGGATGGTTGTGGTGTGACATTCACACAGACCTTCACAGGTATTGCAGCATGTTATGACCAAGATACTCGTTCGTTCTTGATTGAGCTTGCAAAACAATCTTGTTGTGGTCTTGTAGCAATCCACGAGGAAAACAGTGGTTTTGTTGCTCTTTGGGGTCACATCGAAGACTTACCTATCCGTTTGGGTGGTGGAACTAACACAGACACAGGTGCAAACTTGACTGACCCGAATCAGGTCACTATCGAATTAGTTTGTACAACTACTGCAGAAGGATTAAAAACCGAATTTACTCCAGGTGTTGCTGGTATTCCGGTTTAAGAAGCGTTCTTTATTGTTTTTTTGTCGGCAGGGGTGGCATTGCTGCCCTTGCTTTTTAAAAATTAGCGAAAAATGGCACATAATATAAAAATCAACCCAAAATACTCTGAATATACTGTTATCTTCTTTGAAAATGGTGCAAGAAAAAACGACTTGCAGCAGATTAAGATGTGCGACATGGACGAGGACCAGCTGCGCATGTACATCAAGGGCTTTCTGGCTACTCCTAGCAATCCAAAGCACCTAATGAAGAACAGAATTGCACTCAAAAAGTACTTCATGAACTCAATGACTGAGTTGAAAGCATTTGTTGAGGGGGAAGTGAATGAGGAAATCAAGAAACCAACCCCAAAGAAGAAAGCAGTCAAGAAAACAGATTCAGAAGATAAATAAAATTACCAATGGCCAACCGAAGAAGACGCAAACGCAGCAGAGGGCAAGGGAAAAACAACAAGAAAAATAGTTTTGTGTACCCGTTGTACACTTATGATTCTGTTGTATTGCCTAATGATGTGTACAGAGAGCAGTCAGAGACAGTAAGAGCTGTCTTTGATGTTTACGATTACCTGCCGTTTATTCAGGTTGGTGAATTGGAACACCTGAACGCACTTGCCAACAACTCCAGCACCTTGCAGTCAATACTGAACAAGGTTGCAACCTATGTTGTTGGTAAGGGCTTTGTGTTGAAGGAGAAACGCAACGTTTTAGGTGATGAGATTGCGATCGAGCTAAGCGATGAGCAGAAGACTCAGCTCTGGAAAATCTTGACACGTAAAAACCAAGATGGTGATGACGTTCTGGATGTATGCCGCAAAACTGCCTATGATTTCAAGCTACACGGCAACACATTCGGACAGTTAGAGGTGGTCGATGTCGGAGGCACTGACTTCGTATTTTTGTCACATCAATACACTACCTTTGTGCGCCCTTATCGCACGCCAGACTTAAAGACTCGCTTCTATGGTGTGTCTTATGACTGGGCAACAGTACCATATTTGCTGAACAATGAGGGAGCGATGACGCAAAGACAGCGTGACAACTTCATCAAGACTCAGACCTTACCTGCTGCTGTTTATAATGTCCCTGCATATCCTATGTTTGAAGCAGAGGAAAGCATTGAGGACTACATGGAGCGCATTAGCATGGAGGGCAACATGGAAGCAGGCAACAGCCGCAAGTCAATGCTGCACGTCAAGCAGTATGCACCTGAAATGTACTTTTGGGGGCTGCCTGATTGGATTGCCTCAAAGCACTGGGTAGAGTTAGAGTATCGCATTGCTAAGTTCAACGTCTCCAAGTTTAAGAACGGCCTAACTCCTAGCGGTTTGCTTCAGTTGTTTGGTGACTTAGACGATGAGACAGCACGCCAATACTTAGACGACATGCGCAACCGCATGACTGACACGGGCAACGACTTCAAAGTGATATTTCAGCTACTCGAGAACCCAGACCTCAAAGCGAATTGGACTAGCTTCGAGCAGACTTATAATGGCTACTTCATGGAGCTTGCTACACTATGCAAAGAGTTTATTGCAATCGGTACGGGCATGCCATTGTCATTAGTCCAGGCATCTGCTGGTCAGTTGGGTAGCAATCAGCAATTGCGTTCTGAGTTTGAACTTCTATACAACACAGAAATCAGAGAGATACAAGACGCAATCTTGAAGGGCATTGTCAAGCCTTACCTCGATACTGTTGCAGAGCAGGAAGGCATTGAGTGGCTCAAAGATGTAGAGCTAGATTTCCGCAACATCGTGCCGGTATCATTCAAGGGAGACCTAGAACTTAAAGAGTACTTGACCATTGATGAAGGTCGTGAGGTCTACGGCTACCCTGCACTAGAAATTGATGAGCAGACAGTGGCAGAGGAAGAGCAAGAAGCAGAGGCAGAAGTGCAACCCACTAACCTATTGAGAAGACTACTAAACAAAATCAGAAAGTAATGGCATTCACTAAAGCAATAGAAGTTGTAAAGGGTGGCTTTGTTCGCCCTGGTCCAACAGATACACAATTTGATGCAACTATACTCGATCCATTCATTGCAATGGCAGAAGCTAAGTATGTGCGTTCTGCTGTTGGGTCTGACTTCTACGATGCGCTGATTACAAACAGGACAGCAAACGTCATCAACTACAATGCTGCTCTCGGGCCGTTGCAAAATGCGTTTGCAGATGCTGACCTTGAAGCACTATTCAGACAGGGCAACTTGCAGCAGTTGTTTGCCTATGCCATTATTCACGAGGCACTGCCTAACATTCATTTTAAGCTAAGTTCTTCAGGTGTGCAAGTCACACAAGCGAGCTTTGCGAATCCAGCAGGAGCGCAAGACATGAGATACTTAGCCGACCGATATAAAGAAAACATCCGATTCCTCACTGAGGAAGTTCAAAGCTATCTTTGCAAGAACAAAACAGCATTCATTCCGTTTGGCTTTGATGCTGATGAGTTTTGCGATGACTGCGATGTTGAAACTAAATCAAAACCATCTACATTACCAATCTGGTACTAAATCTTAAAAAATGACTTTAGATAAAGTAAAGATTTACCTAGACGGCAAAATGGTTGTATTTGCAACCGAGACGGATGTGCTTATTGCATCTGTGCCTCCTGGTCAATTCCGAATCAAGCCAACCGATGGGGATGGCTTCGCATTCGAGGACTTAGTAAACAATAAAACTATTGCAGCAGTCAAGGACTATGACGATGTTCTCAATGCTGCTGGTGCAACCTACGGAGCTAATCAGGCGGCTGTTTTAACTGCGTTAAACGCTTTTGTGGGTTTTAATCAGGGAGGTGGTGGGGCTATATTGACAAACTTTTATGCACCTAGTCAGTACCATCTACTGACTGGCGAAGGTGGCAAGCTTGCAAACGTTTTTGCTACTCCAGCAAATTTTTTGTTTGCTCGTAAGATTAAAGTTTTGGACAATATTAGTGTAACAGGTTTAACCATTGAGGTAACTTCTGCACTTGCTGGTAATGCTGTTGCAGGGGTCTATTCGCTTAACGATGTAGGTCTACCCTCAAACTTGCTGTTTCAAATTAACGGAGAGTTTGACCTATCAGTTACAGGCATTCAAGAGGTTTCACTCGTTGGTGATTATGAACTTAGTGCAGGAGCTTATGCAGTTGTTTATCATGCGAGTAGTGCAGCAACAACACGCTCAATATCTCGACCTGTACCGACATGGGGACAGAGCAAGACAAGCATCGCAGGGGAAAACAGCTGGATTCAGCAGGCTTCACCCTACAATGCAACTATGCCGGCAACATTCCCAACATCAACAGTATCAGTAAGTGTAACACAAGCCGCTGCGGTTCTTTTTTCACTCGTATAATTCCTAAGAAATGAACTACTATAAAATAACCAACGGCAAAAACACCTACACAAAGCGATTCGACACACAAGCGCAGGCGGATGCGTTTGCTGCGTCTCTTGGTGTAGGATACACAGCTGAGTACATTGGGCCGTACACCCCAAACATTGAAACCAAACTGCAAGAAGATATTGCATTCTGCACTGAATTGACTGACCGCTTCCTAAAGGAAAACAGAGAGGCAGGCATTACAACCGACCAGAGTGCTGCACTCCTTGCACAGTTCAAGGACATCATGAGCATGGCACAGGTGGGTGCTGTGCCTTCGGTTTATGCGTTGCTGGATAAGGTAGTAGTTGGTGAAATTTACACGCAAGAGCGCAAGGATAGAGACCTTGCAGATTTGCAGAATTATATGAACTCTTAAAAAACTAACACCATGCCCCAAGGATTAACAGACGGCCTCTTTGGTATCGGTATGCTGCTCTTAACAGGTACGGATGCCTTTTTGAATGAAAGCACAATCTTTGAGATTCTGAGTAAGTTCGGGGTCATCGCAGTCTTGTGGTATTGGTTAAAGGATTTGAAGGAGCAGCTAAAGGAGCAGCTCGGAGAGTTCAGAGATGAAACGAAAGAAATCCGCACGCATTACGATAAGCTAATGCAAGACAGAAAAGAAGACTTTGACAAGTTAATGAATGAAATCCTCAAGGATAAAAATAATTAAGAATTGGCTTATTTTTTCGCTACTTAGGTCAGGGGCAGGTGAGACTCCTGCCCACTTTTAAAAATGGCAATCAATAGAACATATAAAACAATAAGCCTGTATCTTGATGGCAATATGGTTAAGCTCGGCTTTGGTAGTCTCTTTCTTATGAGCGTACCAAAAAACACATTAACAGTGACATCGTATAGAACAAATGTCGGGTATGTGTTTGAGCAGATACGATCAGGGCAAGTGATTGCAATAGTTAGCGATTATACACAAGTGACAGACTCAACAGGTACACCCTATGCAGGTTCTTTTGACGATGTGCTTACACAAATAAATACAATCTTAGGATAATGGCAATACGTACAGAATACAAAGAACTCGCAGTATATACTGACGGCAATATGGTCAAGATTGCAACGGGTACATACTTTGTTGCATCGTTTCCCAGGGGGGAGATTGTTGCACGCCCGTACAATACAAATGTCGGGTATGTATTTCAAGAGCTGCGCACTAACGAACTCATTGCCATTGTCACGGACTATACACAAGTAAAGGATGCAAGTGGCACACCTTACGCTGGTACTTATGATGATATTCTAACAACTATCAACGGCATTCTCGACACTACTGGAGGCGGTGGTGGTGGTGGTGGTGATGCTACTGCTGCCAATCAGGTCATTCAGATAGGTGAATTGCAAGACATCAACACAGAGCTAGACACTCAGACGGGGCTGCTCGGTAGCATTCTCGACAAGTCAAGCATATCCCCAAGCAATGTAGTCATTACAACAGACTTGATATTTAAGCCACTAAGCAGAGAGATAGAGTTCAACGATATACCAATAGGGTTTAAGAGTTGTGACTTGTTAGTTATCCTTAACTACACACAGAGCCAAGTTATCTTTGACCCGTTTGTCAGTGGCAAAAGTGGGAATTTTCTAGGGAGTGTGTTAAAACTTGACTATGATACCACGAGCATGCAGGAAACTGACATTATTTGTGCGTATCTTGTGGATAATACACAGCTTATTCTTCTTAATAAGATTTTTGAAACGCTAGACACCTTGACAAAGGAAACGAAACGGCACAATGCAATTACTAATCACATATTAACATCATAACGCATGAACTTTTATGTAACTGACCCACTAACTAATGACACAGCTCGGGTCTTAGAAAACAGACTACAAACAAATAGTATCATCCGATTTGAGGACAATGAAGCCTCAATCAATGGCGATGCTTACCTTGTATCTTCTGGCTATATCAGCTATACAGTTGCAACACCTGTTGCTGTGCTATACATCAAGAACAATGAAGATGAAGACATCTTTATTGAGCGATTTAACTTCAATCTGCAAGCTTCTACGGGTGGAGCTGTGGACTTTGGTCGGTTTATCTTTTATCGTAACCCTGAAGGCATGTCAAACGGCACAGCAGGAACTAATGTTGCTAACCTAAACTTTGGTAGCTCTAACACTTTAGAAATTGATTTTGAAGTTGGAGACGGCAGCACATCCGCAATGACAGGCGGCACGCCTTTCGGTAGCCCACTTATCCAGGAAGGGAATGTGTTTTTTATTGCTGGGAACTTGACACTGCCAAAGGGTACATCTTTCGGCATCGCTTATGTTCCCCCTGCTGGTAACACTGCACAATCTGTCGGTATTGGTATCAATGTTTTCAAATCAACTATCTAAAAAATAAGCAATGAATTACTTTTTATCTGACCCACTAACGGGAGACACGGCAAGAGTGCAGAATAACCGCCTGAATGTGACAGGGGTAGCCATTACTCAGTACGAGCTAGAGACTTTTATCGGTACATCATTCAACATCAACACAGAGTATGTGACTATTGACGGAGCAGATGGGGAAAGTGCGCTGCTCTACATTCAGAACAACTCCAATAGAGACCTTTCTCTTCAAGGGTGGTTTATTGGTAGCCTTGACTTAGGAGGTACACCAACAGAAAAGCCTTTGATGCGTGTGTACTTCAATCCAACAGGCGGCACGATCATCTCTGACCAGGTGGCTATTGACATCGTAAACAGAAACGCAGGAAGCAGTGAGAGCTTTGGCGATATAACAGCATACAAAGCTTCTGGAAGTGGTAAGACTTTCACAGGTCAAGACCCTACTCCTGTACTATACCAGCCACAGAATGCAAATGCTCGGTCTTTTGGTAACGTGTTTTTGACACTGCCAAAAGGTACAAGTATTGTTGTGACTTGTGACCCTAACACCACATCAGGGGGAACATTTAAGCTGTACACTGGTTTCACTGGCTTCATTGATACACTGAACACTAAAAACTTCTAAAATGATAAAGGTTGCATTAGTAAATCCCATCAATGGCGATGCTTCTAGGATAGGAACAGAGGGAGAGCTGCCCGTTGTCGTTCAGCCTCATCCACCTTTTGAGGAGGAAGCAATCTATTTGCCGTTTCGTCAGTATTTTACCGATAATGGCGAAGCGTCTGGGAGTATTGACATGAGAGTGGCAGCAACTGCTGCTGATCCGATTGACTTCTTTGTTACTGCAAAGACTGATACAGATATCTTTATCAAAACTATTGCAATAGTTATATCTGACGCACAGGCAACATTATCAAAGTTCGGAAATATCACAGCATTAACTAATGGCGTTGAGTTCTTTTTTGAATCTCAGAGTCTTGGTACTGTTGTTATCAATGAATCTTTAAAAACTAACTTTGATTTTATCCAACAAGCAGCAGGGCAGCCTGCATTCGGTGCGGGTATTGACTCATTCCGAGCTCAGAATGTTGTGGGTAACTCAGAGGCATATCTCCCTGTAATAGATTTAGCTGCCCTGTTTGGCACGCCTTACGGCATCAAACTGTCAAAAAGTACACTGGACCGCCTTGTATTTAGAGTTAAAGACGATACCAGCGCAGTTGATCGCTTTGATATTGTTGCATTTGGTGGAAACCTTAGAAAAATTGTATAAAAATGGGAAATTTTTGCAGATTTGCGTGCCTTGTTTGGTTGAGTTGCACTATTATTTCATTCATACTCAAAAACAATGGATTTCAGACCAAGAATACCGATAAGCTCGGAGAAAGACAAGAAGCTGGCCGAGATGCTCATGCACAAGATTCGCTTAGATGGCTTGCAAGGAGTAGTCAACGAACTGACACTCTCAGACTCTATCCTCAAAGAGATGGAGTTGAAACACTGCCAGAAGTGGCTAATATTAAGCGATGTTCACAGACCCTTCCACAATCAGACACTATGGAATAAAGTACTACGTCTCATCCGAGACATGAATACAGACCTCTATGGCATCTGTCTCGCTGGTGACTACCTTGACCTGTACACGCTAGGCTCTTACAATGCTGAGAGCTTAGGACTATTGCAGGGCATTGACTTAGGCTATGAGTATAGAGATGGCCTTGATGGTATCCTGGAACTGCAAGCAGCAGCGCATGAAGGTGTCAAAAAGCTGTTTCTCTACGGCAACCATGAAGATAGGTATTTCAGGACTCTAAACTCTAAAGACAACGCTAAATATGGCGCAGCACTCAAAGACCCCATTGAAGCCTTATATCTCCACGAATACGGCTGGGAAGTCAAAACTAACTGGAAAGATGACTACTTTACTTTGGGTGAGCACCTCGACGTTGTGCATGGCACGTATCATAATAAGCATGTCGCATGCAAACACCTAGAGCAGAATGGTCGCTCTGTGGTCTTCGGTCACACTCATCGCATTCAATCGTTCCACTTGGGCAATAAGGCCGCCTACAATATTGGAGGGCTCTACGACATCAACAACAGCGCATTTGGCTACATGCCACGAATGACAAGACGACAATGGGCTAACGGCTTCGCAGTCGTTTACATTGATGAGATGGGCAACTACCATGTTAATCAAATAACAGTCTGGGACAACTCCTTCTATGCAGAAGGCAAAATGTACTAACATGAAAGACGAACGAAAACTAATCAAGTTACTAATCTACATCTTTATAGTTCTATTTAGTGTTTTCATGTTCTTGATGCACTACATTACCGCAAATTTATGAAAAATACAGTCTTATTCATTGATGCAGGGCATGGTGGCATTGACCCCATTGGCAGATACACAACAGCACCCAGCAAGCAGTTCAAATATCCTTCAGGATTCCATCAAGACGGTTGGTTTTTGGAAGGTGTAAGCAACAGACAGATAGCAGCCGAGTTCATGGCTCAGGCTTCCCGTATGGGGTTCGTGTGCATTCCTGTTTATCATCCGTACAAAGATACTCCGCTTAGTTCCAGGACTACCCTAGCCAATACAATTAGCAGTACACTCAATGCGGACAGCTTGTACATATCTTTCCACTCCAATGCCTTCGATAGCTCTGCAAGGGGTTGGTGCATCTTTCACCATCCAAACAGCAGCAAGGGCAAAACACTATGCGAAGACATAGCGCACCACGTTATACCACTAAATCAAGACTACAACGTGCCAGAAAGGAATGCAGTTTTGTCGCAGGGGTTTCATGTCCTGACTTATACGAATATGCCTGCCGTACTTTTGGAAAATCTGTTTTTTGATAATGAAGATGATGCAATGATTCTAATGGATCGTGAGTACTGTGTTCAACTCTGCTCTGCTATCCTTCGAGGCATCGAGACCTATCTAAAATAAAAAACCCCACTACATCGCAATGCAGTGGGCTGATTTCAAAACTCTGGTTAAAGATATAAAAATATAAAATAACTGCACCAGAAGGCAGGTAAGAACTTTATCTAAAACCCCTCACAATTGAGGGGGTTATGTTATAGTGGCACTCTCAATGCCTTGTATCTGTCTTTGTCTCTCTTTGCTAAGTTGTGCAAAATGTAGGTATTTTCGCAACGGGCATTTTCAGCGATGTGTTGCGCCTCTTCGGCTGCTGTCATCTCGATAACTGTCTCATCTTTGCAGATGGGGCAACAGTCCAAGTTTTCAATAAAATCTGAGTCTTCGGCAACGTGCCAACAATTCTGACATTCTCTCATGCTCTTTGTTTTGTTTTTTTGAGTTCGTTAAAAAAGTCTTTAAGTTCAGCAGGATGTAGCTTGTACTTAATTTCCTGCTCGGTGGACTGCACAAATGTAGCTTTAAAGCTGTACATGATTTCAGTCTGGTCAAGTATATCGAGAATGCGCTCGCATACCTCTTGATACTCGTGGTATGTCGGTGCATAGATAACCACCTCCTTTATTTGGTGCTGGAATGCAGTCAATACTTCCTGCTTGGTTTGTGCGTAGCTGCTTGCAAATATAAGCAAAAAAACGCAAATGCTAGTAATTGTCTTCATTGGTTAAGGGTGGTAACTGGGTTATTGTAATAAGTTTTTCTAAGTCCTTGCAAGTCGTGTTGTTGCTTAACAACATCCAGAGCGAAGCCTCTGATACTTGGTTATCTTGTGCAACTACATGCACCATGTTAGACAGCGCTCTTTTGCCAATCATCTCTTTGGGGATTTGGCGGCCATCAAACTGCTTCGCCTGCTCTGAGAATAGCTGTTGAGCTAGGTGCATTTTGTCATTAGTCAGGCGGTCAATCTCTGCCTGGAGGCGGTCAAATTCCGCTTCTAGTTTTCTTAATAGTTCGTGCATTATTTTAGTTTTAAAGAGTAAGAAAATGCCCCCCGTAGGGGGCTGTATTATTAGAATGGTAGGTCGTCGTCGTACTCTGGGTCTTGCTCGTTCTCGAAGGCTTCAACAAGTTCCTCGAAAACTAACTGATTCCAGAATTTTGCATCAATGTCAAAGAACTTGCAAATCTCTTCTTCAGTGTACTCAACGCCTGACATCTCGATATAAGTAGCATAAGCATCAGAAGATGTTGCCATCTCAGTAGGGCGGCCATAAGAATCAGTTGCAGCGGGTGCGCCTGCCTCAACGTGTCCAGTCACATCAATTGCATATTCTCTAATGGGAGTGGAAAAGTAAATAGTAGTTTGAACAGTGTAAGTCATGGTATTAAATTTAAAAGTGTACAATTCGTTTCCTTTGATATATCAAAGATAGGTATAAAATTTTATACATACAAATATTTATGTATCTTTTTTTATTATTTTTTTCGAGACATAAAAAAAACCGCCCTATTGCTAAGGCGGTAGTACTTACTCTAAAACTAAAAACGAACATTTATTTCTTTTTCAACTCATCAATGATTGCAGTGACTGCCAAAACAGTCACGATGACCCACTTGACTACCTGCTCTGCGATGAGTTCGGCCTTGTCATCCTCGAAGTCTAGCTTTGCCTTGACTGCGTTAATGATTTCCGCCTGATATTCTTCACTGATTCCTTGCTCCATCTCCGCTTTTACTGCTGGAATCTTGCCGGCAATCTTTGCAATGTTGTTGAGCTGGGGCATGAATGCCCAAATTTCTTTGGTCCAGACGAACTTGCCATCTTCGGCAACCTCAGCAATAGTGTTGAGTAGGTCTGAACTTCTTACGATAACGTCTTTTAGTGCTTCCATTGTACTTTTTTTTTAAAAAGCCCACCGAAGTGGGCTGGCTATATAACCCAAATTTAATACCCTATGACAAATGTAAGTAAATTATCTTATATAATCAAAATCATACTTGTATAACTCGTAATTTTTGATAATTTGCCCTATTTTTTTCCAATATCCCGGGCCTCCGTACCCTTTGCAGTACTTTACCCAGTGCTGCCACGGCTTTCTGAGTGCTTTCGGGTAGTATTTTGCTAAATAGTTGGCATGATCGAGGTACGACTCCCCAACTCGGTCGTATTTTCGCCAACATCCGCTTTCTGAGTGGTGTTCTTTGCCGCTCCAACCATCACCGCAACGGATGCCGAAGTGGTTATTTGCTTGTTTTGCTAGGTCACTGCTCCCTGCACCGCTTTCATATATGGCTTGTGCGAGTTGTATGCTCGTAGGAACTCCGTGCGTGACGTGTAGCATCTGCGCCTTGTGGCCGTGCTTCTTAATGTACACAATGTACTTGTCTGGTATGCTCATGTGTGCCACCAACCCAGCGACACACGCACACAAAAAAAACATCTTTATCATAATACGTAATTTATTGGTATCAAAATGCTGCGACCTTTCACACCTGAACTGAATCGCATCTGTTTCTTAATCGTTCCAGGAATACGACTCAACACTTGGCTGTGGCTCTTAGTCCATGCCGTTCCTTTAAGCCGTGACAATACCCATGCAGATGTATTCAAGATTGCAAGGTACTCACCTCCATCCTGCTCCACAACTTTCAACCCTAGCATTTTCAGCTTTCGGTCAGCGTCTTGGTGTTGGATGCGTGTCTGGTAAGTTCCAGAACTAACCACCTCAACAAGTTCCCCAACGGATGCCGTACCTGTATATTCCCCCTGCACAAATTCCTCGGCACTTAGCAAGAACTGCAAGCAGCGTTCTTCATCGGTGAGGTCTTTGGTTTCCTCGTCTCCGATGTTCAACTCTTTTGCTAGGTCTTGAACAGTGGCAAGGGCTTCGCCTGCACTTACTACTTCATCACTTTGGCAATGCCACCAACCGCCCAACATTGCACCGAGCTGGTCACCAAGCGCACGGTCTCCAATCTCAACAGCAATAGAATCTGTAAATATCTTGATGCTTTCAAGTATCTTGTCAAGGTTTAGAATCATGCGTGCTTGGAACTTTCTGACGTAGTCATCTGTTAGCAGTTCAATCCGTTTTTTCTCGATTGCCTTAAACACTTCGGGCTTCTTATGTTTGGCAATCTCTAGGACTGTTACACGTCTCTTATCTGAGTCGTGAACAATCTGAGGGACAATAGAGGCGAAGGCAAAACAAGAACGGATTCTAAACGTCTGAGACGTTCCGCTCTTTGACCCCTTCAAGATAGGCGCACCTGCATGAGCAGAAGCCGCACGCATCAACCCCATTACATTCTGGATTCGTGCCTGTGCGTCTTCGGTTTCCCCTTCCGCTTCATCAAAGATAACATTCAGGGCATCATTTTTCAAGGTCTGTCTTAGTCCTGCCTCCGTTGAGTTACCTTGAACGGATATGCTTATATTGTCAATCATCTTGCGCACGATGTTATCAAACAACCAAGACTTTCCGCTTCCCTTTGCGCCCGTTATCCAGATGTGAGGCCGCCAATTCAATACACCCGTGAGCGGTGCAATGGCAAGCCAACCAGACAATAATGCACCATAGAGGCTACTCTCCCAATTTAGAGACATCAACAGCCTTGCAAGTTCACCGCTTTCCTCTTTGCTTAGCGGATCGTCAATACTGACATCCAAGTTACTGCCTAGCTCATAAATGAATTCAGTGTCACGCTCTCCGAGACCGCACTCTTGCCCGTCAATTATAAGAGTTGTACCCGTGTGCAGTACAATCTTCTTGTTATCAATCCATGCACCCCTGCCTCTTATCTGTTCGGTGCTAAAATAGCCCCTTTTGTTGCATAGAGAGATAAGCCAATCGGCAGCTGCGAAATTATCAAAACCTCGTTTACCTGGAAACCAACGCTCCCAGCATTCCATTGGTGCAATGGTAAAAAGATTCTGTTTTGTCATCTTGCTTGCAGTCAATCGGATAAGACTCTTGCAAGTCAATGAGTAGAAGTAGAACGCTTGCACTCCGCTGTCTTCCTTATCGAATCCTAACGGGCAAAACACCCCCTCAATATAGCCTGCAACATTCTCCTTTGGTGGTTCTGGCTTTGGCTCTTCAGGTGCTTCCGCTTTTGGGGCTGACTTCTTGGTCTTTGTTCTTGGCTTTGGTGCTGTGCCGTAACCTGCTTCTAGCAATGCCTTTGCAGATGCAGAAAAGTCGCCCCCGTGCATGTACCATGTGTAAATTGCATAGGCAGTAAGGTTCTGGTTTACGGGTAGGATTGTGCTTGTGCTGTGGATGTGCGCAATGTTATCGGTGACAATGCCATCTTTGCCCGTTGGAGTCTTGCCGGGCTTGCTAATCTCGTACCCCTTCGGAGTATTCCTGTGAACATTCCACCCGTGACTTTCCAACACTTCGAGCGGTGTGTGCTTGCTGTTGAAGTCATCCCATGGAGTTAGTTCCTCTCCACTGATTTGCGTTGGTGCTGCCTTTGCTTTCTTTGGCTCTGGCTTAACCTCATTGAAATCATTAAACGAGCGCATGATGTTCATAAGTTGTTCATGCTGCTTTTGTGTCAAGTATTGGATGTCTTCAAAAGTCTTCTGCTTCAAGGTGTACCCTGAGCTCGGTGGAATCAATGCCTGCCCTCCCGTGCCTCGTGTTTCAATAAGGACTTTGCCCTCTGCACACTTAGCAAGGTCATGAGATGCAGCTACGTCCCCCTCAATTTGATACCACCAATGGTATCCTTTATTGCGAGTTTCAACAATGACTACCTTCTTGAATATTGCCTTTGGAACTTCGGTAAGGATGTTGATGTACAACTCTCCTGTTGTGTCGTTTTTAAGGTCGATGTCTAAGCATTCAACCCCATTGACACCACACACAAGACCGACATGGCTGCCTTTCTTAAAGTTCTTGCGTGCTTCCTGCTCTGTCATTGGTCGGGTCTGGAAGTCCTTCCATGAGATAGAAGGGAACTTCTCGCCAGCTTTGATAGGGATGACAGAGAACCCCTTGCTGAGAAAATCAGTAACGTTCATAAGTAAGTTTTTTTGAGTAAGATTGACAAGATAAGACAAAATAATTATTTAGTCAAATTTTATTAAGTCTTTCATATCTTGAACGCTTCGACAGATGCCTGCAATGCCGCCTGCATTATGCACCTGCTGAATGAAGTTAGTTTGTGCTTTGGTCGGTCTTCCCTTCTCGGTCTTGACCTCTATCGCTGTGAAGATAGCAACATGCTCCCCAACCATGTCCTGAGTAATTTTAACAGTCGTCCAGCCGATCAGGTCGGAACTCCCTACGGCTAAGCCAAAGTTTATAGGCCTTAGTTGTTTTAAGCATTGTTGCCCAGCGTGCGAGAATGGGATGCCTTGCCACGCTCGACCTGTGTTGTTCCTCAAAAGCCTTACATTTGAGGGCGCGTGCAGCTGTATATTCTTTTGAATGTTTAGTTCCTTCATTGTAAATGTAGTCTAGTAGTTTATAGATTTTGTGCTTTTTCATCCTATATATATTTTAATTGTAGTTTGTTTTGTTAATGTTTCATAAGGGATAATAAGAGAGCCTACAGAGCCTGTAAAGGCAAAAGGTTCTTTATTCATCAAACAAAGGATAACTCTTTTTTCCAGCTCTAAAACAGTTTTAAGGCATTGACTCCCCTTGTATAAACTAATAGTAGTTTCCGTTGTGCCGTCAGTCATTTCTAATTTAATATTGTTCATTATTCTGTTATTTTAGATTTTTCTGAATTCAACATGTCAATTATTGTTTTTTCACAATCAATATGTGATAAAATAACAAGTACATCCATTAGCACATTTTTGGGTATTTTAAACCACTCTCTTTTTGAGTCAATTCTATATTTTTTCAAATAAGTATGTAATGACTCCTCTATTGTTTTGTAGTTTTCAAAAAAAGCAGTTGCAATATAATCCCCATAAGGACAATGTGTTTTTATCATACCTAATCGTGATTGTGGTTGTGTTGTCATACCTATCTTATAAAGATTTTTAGACATGTGATAAATATATACAACTCCGTATTTTTTATCTGATAAAATATGATCATCCTCTTTTAAAGAGTACCAAACATCACCACGAACACTATACTCAGCCTTTTCTCTTATTTTTTCTGGGCATTTTACGATGCCATTGATTTCATCATTTAGTGAATACTTCCACCTCGCAATATCGTAATTATATGCCCCTACATATTCCCCTTTTATTCTTCCAGTACCATGCTCAAACTCATATTCTTTACATAATACTCTAAATTCTGTTACAGGTGTAAGTCTATCTAAACCTATTGAATGTTTCCAGTGCCAAGATACAAATCCCGAGTTTTGTATTTTATTGTCTAATGCCATTATTCTGTTATTTTAGATTCTCCTGTCTTCATGTCCCACTCAATAGTGAAGCAACTAGGTAAGTCGTTGCGCATGGGTACAGGTGGTTTTTTGATAAATTTCCTGCGCTTGCGCTTCAGCACATAGGGAGCAGAAACGCAAGCAACAAGCATTAAATATATCAATATAAATGTAATCATTTTAGCCTTCTTTTCATAGTCTCAAAGTACTCTTTTCTTTCTCCCTTCGTATTGCGAATGTTGGAGCTTAGTTGCGAGGCTGAGTAAGCTTTCAGCTCTCCGTTCGCTTTCATACACCAGACATGCGCTTTGCCGTCTATCATTTCCACTTTGCCCTCACTTCGGAAGCCTATCGCCGTGTTGGTGGGTACTCTCTGAACTTCGGGCTTAGTAGACTTAGTAAGCTTAGTAGGTCTCTGGGTAGTTCCTTCCGTAGCTTCGCAGTACATGTGGAACTTGTAATCAGTAAGCCAGAAAACACACACTAAGAATAAGACCTCTAACAACAGACAGATGCCTGCGAAGATGCCACCAATCAACCCCATCTCATCCTCATGCGCTCGCAATATCTCGCTGTGACTCCGTTGCGAGGATTCCCACAACGCACTCTTTTTACTCGCATAGGCTGCCTTTATACTTGCAACGCTGTCCTGCGCTTTGGCAATCTGCTGCTCAAATGCTAACTGTGCAGGTCGTGCCTTTCTGGTAGTCACGCCCTTCCAATTGTTCTGCTTATGAATTGCCACTGCTTTCTGCTTTGCCGTTTCCTGCATAGCTAACCAGGGGGCAATGGCTTTCTGCTCTAACGTATCCAAGTGTGCAACGACTTCGGATCGTGTTGCCGACTCAGGTACAGGGGCAAACTGCTGAACTACTAGGGGAGTGCCGAAGTAGCTCATTGATATTGATGCACCAATGAATGCACCAAGTACTGCCTTCATGCCGTGAGCCATCCGACCCTGATAATGGTATTTAGCTGTCTTGTTGCTCATCATGCGCTTGGCAATCTCGAACACCCCAACAGTGATAACCCCGACAGTGATGCCCAACGGCCAACTGCCAAACATCTTAAACCCTCCGTATGCTAAGAAGGACACAGCGCATGCTGCTGTACCTACCTGGATAATGAAGGAGATGACCGACACAAGTCTAGCCATACCTGCCCACTCAGATGTGTAGGGCTTAGGCTCAAACATGTCCCGTAATAGTTTTAATCTGCGTTGGTGCTGTTCTTTATTGTATTTGTCCATAGTTAATCTAGTTTAATGAATCCACTAACATCGTTCTTGCTAAATTCGCCATTTGCAACCATCTTCATAGCGTCAATGGTTAGCTCTGCCGTTTTCAAAATCTGAGAGGCGACCCCTGCCATTGCTTTCGCCCGTTTGCTCTCTACCTCCAACTGCTCTGCTGTCAGCTCTCTGTCGTTCAATCTCTCGAGCTGCTCAAAGAGGTGGTTGTTCAAGTCATAAAGTTTATTGCGTGCCATCTTCTAATTGTTTTAAGCGTTTGTTTAAATTGTTTAATGTCTCGTATGCGTTTAGTATGTCTTTGTCGTTCGGTACATTTACTCTGGGGTTGTTGAGTAGTAGGTGTTGAAATCTTGTAACCTTCTGAAGATTGTCAGCCTCAAAGTTGTAAAGATTGCCGTCTCTGAATCGGATCACGTCACCTTCTCCCAGTGTGACATTGTGATGCTTCTCGTACACGTATCGCTGCAACAGCTGCCAATTACTTACCGATATTCTTATGTAGAAGTAGTATACATCTGTTCGCTTGTGATGCCTGACAGAAATAACCCCATCCTCTTTGGTATTGTGGGGCAGATGCCCCTTTTTAAACCATGTCCTACTCACTTTCTGCCTCATCTCTTGACTCATCTCCTTGCCTTTGTTGTGTGGAGTGCGACCCTTCTTAAAAACACCCTTATAATCACCTTCATACTTTACTCCCAACTTCATAGCTTTTAGAGCTACGCCTCTACGTGTACGGATGTTGCCCGTTGCCTTCTTGATGCGTTCAACGCATCCCTTTGCACCCGTACCGCCATACTTCGGGTAGTACTTTTTAATGATGTATTCTTCTTCTTTGCTGTATTTCATCGTATGACTCCCTTGAATTTGTTACCTAATCGCTTCTTTGTCATCTCTAGCTCGTGCTTTGGTATGCGCATCTTGAAGGTCTTGCCTGTCTCAATACTTGCATCTATAAGACTGCTCTGGGTCTCCTGCACCCTTATCCAGATGTACTCCTTGAACTTCTGTACTTGCATAGGTGGTTTTTTAATCTTGCTCATGTTCTCTTCGAACCTTTGGTTGTATGTCTTATGCTCAAAGTGAATGAACTTGATTGCTGTGCCATACAAGTGGTTAAGTATCTGTATCTCTTCCTCAGTAGGAGGGCTGTCGGTTGCCATCTCTATGGATCGGACTCTGCTCCAATTTATTGCTGAGTTGGTAAGCTTTTGCACTTGTTTTCTTGTAAGTCTTTTGCTTGTTCTGGCTTCTTGCCATACAAGGCCATAAGCTGCTCGAGTAATTTTTCGCATTTTTCAAATGTTTTTTTTCTGTTATTAAGTTGTTGTTCTAATGTTGGTTTGCTCATCTCTTCTGTCTTAAATTATATCGCATGTAAGCCCATCCAATCTTATGGCCTCGCTTATTCGCTAATCTTATCCAGTCCTGCAACGTTCTGCACTGACCTTCTTCTTTTCGGTTGTCTTTCATCTGCTGCTGTTTCTGCTCTGGGGTTATCTTCACGAGTTGACCCTCCTTCTGTTGCAACTCTCTGACCTTTGCCTTGACATTGTGACCACAGCAAGGGCAAGCAGGAGCAGGAGCAAAAACATTGAAGCAGCTCGGGCAGTTGATTACTCTAATGGTTGCCTCGGTCTGTCCTTTGCGCACCTTCTTAGCCTTTGCCGTCAGTTGCCAATCTCGCAAATCAGTCGGCAGCCCGTGACGCTTCCAATTTCCTACATGGTCCAGAATGATAGCACTATCTTTCCCCTCCGATGGTCGCAATGCTCTACCTACCTGCTGCAAGTACAACCCCTCCGAGTGTGTCGGTCTCAACAAGATAGCCGCTCCAATCTTTGGGATGTCAGTGCCTTCACTTATCAAGTCGCAGGATGCAACTATCTGCACCTTGCCACTGCCCAAATCTGCAAGTACCTGGTTAATGTGGTCGATGTGCATTGTGCCGTCAATCGCTTCCGCTGAATAGCCAGCAGCACGAAACTCAGCAGCTACATTGTGCGCATGCTTGACATTGATGCAGAACGCAACAGCAGGAACGCCATCGCATAGGTCTCTATAATGCTGAACAGCATCGCCTGTGATGTGTGGCCTATCCATAGCAACAGCCACCTGCTTCTTGTTGAAGTCGCCCATGCTGGTACTAACACCAGATAAGTCCACCTTCATAGGTGGGGCGTATAGTTCAGGAGTCACCAAGAAACCCATACCAATCAAGTCCTGAATGCTCGGGCCCTCAATCATGATGTCAAAAACATCTGACAAGCCTCTGCCGTCAGTCCTGCATGGTGTAGCAGTAACACCCAACACGAACGCACTAGGATAGTGGTTAATAACCTGCTGCCACTGACCAGCAACAGCATGATGCGCCTCGTCAATGATAATCAAGTCGGGAGCAGCAACAGCATCCAACCGATTGACTACTGTCTGCACTGAACATATCTGCACATCGCTGTCAGTCTTCGGATAGCCTGACTTGATAATGCCGTGGTCAATCTCGAACTGAGAGAATGCAGCAGATGCCTGTCTTATCAAACTATCACGATGAGCCAACACCCAAACACGCAACCCCTTAGCCTGTGCGCTCTTTGCCATCCATGTGAAGGTGAATGTCTTACCGCCTCCAGTGGGTAAAACAAAGAGTACCTTCTTGTACTTCTTGGCAAATGCTTCACGTAAGTCAGTGATCGCTTTGTTTTGATATGGTCGGAGCTGCATCATTTGCATCTTTTTGAACCCTTATAAGTTGCGTTCGGGTAATCTGACAATAATTTTATTTTTGCATCAGCAGCATCAGCAGCTGCGTATCTTTTAGACCAAAACCCATTGTCAACAAATTCAACCAAATAGATATGTTGACTTGATTCTTTGTTTATTTTTTCTGTCCGATTCAGACAGCAATATAAAATTGTCATATTAGATATTTTTAGTGTTTAGCCCCATCTCTTTGCGAAGTTTCTCAACTTCTAAGGTGTTCAATAGCTCCTTATACATTAGTAAGGACTTCGGCATTTTGCGCTTCCATTTTTGCCATGTGT